>MDSW01169936.1_pt1 | contig 12417 bp, 8 predicted proteins | sample 811171 | NCBI WGS metagenome assembly MDSW01 (sample SAMN05326641, study PRJNA326480) | marine metagenome | isolation source: seawater | place: Atlantic Ocean: North West | collected 2012
CAGATTTAGTTTGAGCAGTACTTGAAGTATTTAAGTAATAACCATAAGCTCTTCCAGGATTTCCTATTAAATCATCTACATTAGGCTCGTTTCCATTTATTTCATAGAAACCAGGTCCCCACCAATCAAGACTTGCATTTGGATCGGTTGAATAATAGAGATATGTTCTATGTAGCTGTGTAGTTGCACCACTAGCCATTTTATAGCTTGTATAACTAACTATTTTTTGACCATTATCCATTCTATAAAGACCACCAACACTATAGTTATTTGTATTACTATCATTATTTGCTTGAATAAATCCTATAGATACACACCAAACATCTTGAGGTAATGAAGTTAAAGGAGGTGTAGCAAAATATGGATTACTGTTAGCGCTTCCATCTTTATTTATTGTGTCTCCATTGGTTGCACAACCATGATAAAAAGTTCCATTGCTACTTGTGCCAACTCTTTTAATATAGACAACTGACATGTAGGCTTTATTTGCATCAACATTATTTACTGTCTGGTTCCAACCACCATCAGCATTACTAGCAGTATCATTATTTCTTGTCTGCCAAACGAGACTTGGTCTGCCAAATGGATCTTTGCTTTGTACTATTGAATTGCCATCGCCATTTTGAGTAAAATTACCATTACCATCTGCTCCAAGACCATTACCTGTAGTTACTGTCCAATTCTTAGAAGAAGAATGGTTTACAAGTACTGGTTCTCCTTTTTGGCCTTTACTACCTTGAGGTCCTGTACCACCTTGAGGGCCAGTAGCTCCTTGAGAACCTGTTGGTCCTTGAGCACCTACTTCACCTTTTTGACCTTTAGCACCTTGAGGACCTGTACCACCTTGTGGACCTGTAGCACCTGCTGTACCTTGTGGTCCTTGAGCTCCTGTGTCACCTTTTTGACCTTTTTCTCCTTTTGGACCAGTACCACCTTGTCCACCAGTTCCACCGGTTCCACCAGTGTCTCCTTTTTGACCTTTAGTACCTTGTGGTCCTGTAGGGCCTGTTGGGCCTACTACAGTTGAAGGTTCTCCTTTGGCTCCTTTTGGGCCTGTTGAGCCAGTAACACCTATCTCTCCTTTTTGACCTTTGTCTCCTTGAGGACCGGTTGCTCCTGCTGTACCTTGTGGGCCTGTTGAACCTTGAGGACCTGTAGCTCCTTGAGCGCCTACTTCACCTTTTTGACCTTTACTACCTTGTGCTCCTCCATCTCCTTTTTGACCTTTAATACCATTTAAGTCAGAAACCTGTCTCTGTACGACTTCTATGATAGCTCCACTTGCTGGTGCAGTTGAAAAAGTTACTACTGCTCCACTAACACTAAAAGTATTTTTATTTTGGTATACACCATCGATAAATATATCAAATTGTGTTTCAGAGTTAGGAGTAGTCGTACAAGTAAATTGTGTAGTACTTCCATTACCTGTAAAATTTTCTATAACTGGAGCTAGTCCTACCACATTGGTAGAAATTTTGTATATGCGTATATCAGCACCATTTGGTGGTGCGGTATCAAACGTTACCACATTGTTAGACAATGATATTGAGTCTTGATTCTGAAATGTTCCATCTATAAAAACAATCAGGTTATTTTCACTAGCTACGTTAGTATCTAATGTAAACTGAGTAGAACTACCATTACCAGTAAAGCTATCTAAATCGAAAGCATCTGGATTACTTCCACCTCCACCAGAGGCAGAAGAAAATGATAATGTTCCATTACCATCAGTAGATAAAAACTGGCCGCTTGTACCATCTGTTACATTAAGCTGTGTTATACCTACAGAATTTTGTGCTATTTCACTTGAACCAACTGAGTTTTCAGCGATTTCTGCACTACCTACGGAGTTTGCTCCTAAACCAGTTATTGCGGCTGTACTTGCACTTGTGACACGCCCATCAGCGTCCACAGTAATTACGGGAATGGCACTACTGGACCCGTAACTTCCTGCACTTACTCCTGTAGAAGCTAACTCATTAGCCCCTACAGCTCCTGCTGCTATCTGCGCTGAACCGACCGCGTTTGCTGCGACAGCATTTGATAGCACACAAATAGCGCCACCCATATAAGAGTGATTAACGCACTGATAGTATAAAATTGGTGGAGTTGATTCAGATATAACAATTTCTGAGTAAGCTCCTGAGGAACCTGCAGTACCGTTAAGAGTAACTCCTGTAGTGTATGCAGTAGTTTTTGCTGCGTCTAGGTAAAAACGTAATTGATGTGATGAGTTAGATGAATCAGATTGATCGAACTTGTATGTATTTCCTACTACAAATATATAAGTAGGAGATTCTAACCCGTCAATTCTATAACCTACTCCTGAACCCTGATTATAATAAGGGTGAGAAGAAGTTTTATTAGCCGATATTACGGGGAACGTTGTGTCCCCGTAAGCTATCGTCTGGTCTGGCCCAAAACGTAAAATACCATCATTCGCATTAGTTCCGTCTACGTGTTTACGTAAATAGAACTTACCGTCCTTAGTATTGACAGCAAGTTCGCCTAAAGCTAATTGTGATGTAGTTGGTACAGCGCCCCCTGTATTGGAGCGCTTTAATTTAATAGTTTGAGCCATATTTATGGATTCCTTTACCTAGCGTATATACGCAGAAATCTTTTTAATTAAAATGTTCCACCGTCTAGAGTGGTAATATATTCTAAGTCTGTTCCACTGCTGTTTACAGCTAATAATGCTGTAGCAGAACCTACAGATAGTTTCTTAAATCCAGCCCCTGATGTTCCAATCAACAAGTCACCTAATGACATTGCTGTATTTTCTAGTCCTTTTAATCCGACTAAGTCACCAGAGATACCGATTGTATCGTCATCTGCATTTACTGATAGTGTGTTTCCTGATTTAGTTAAACCATCACCAGCTGTGATTTGTCCAGCACCTGAGAACTGTGTAAATGTTAATGCTGTAGTACCAAGAGTAATAGTATCATTTGTTGTTAATATGAAACCATTGTCTCCATTTGCTGTACCTTCAGTAACAAATACAAACATACCTGCTGTAACATCAGCAGATGTATCAGCATCGTCAGCTCTAGCTGGAGTAGCACCTACAACGTAGATACCGTTTTCACTTCCAGTTGATTGGTCTTTAACAAGAACTCTGTCGCCAGTTGCAAGAGTAACACCATCTATAGTATCACCATTGTTTAAAGCAGTAGCTATAGTAATATTAGCTGTAGTTGCTGCTCTAACTGATTGTTTAACATCAAGAGACTGTTTGATAGAATCAGCGTATTCTTTTGTTACAAGAGTATTCGCATCAAATTGAGTTCTATCTTTATAGCCTGCTGGTACTTTTACAACACCATTTGTATTTGGAGTTAGTAATAAGTTTCCAGAGTTTGTTGTATCAGAAATCGAAATAGTATTTTGGTCTATATCGACATTATCTACACTTACTTTACCTGTAACTGCTAAAACATTTGTTGAATCGTTAAATGTTAAATTTGCATGTCCTGATAAAGTACCGTTTGAGTCTGAAGCAAACGGAATCTGTGTGTCAGATAAGTTTTCTACTCTAGCACCTGCAAGAGTTGCTAGTGTATTTACGTCTAAATTAGCAGTAGTTAATGTTCCACTTACGTCTACATCGCCATTGATGTCTACTGTTGGAGCTGTAATTTCAACTTCAGTATCAGCGTCAATATCTAGTTGACCGTCAGCTGAAGAGCTTATTGATAAAGCACTATCACGGAACTGAAGTGCCATTGTAGAATTAAGTCTTACACCAGCGTCATGAACGTGGGTTAATGATACTTCTGAATCCGCACCAAATGTGATAGCGTCTCCGTCTGTAACAATTTTTAAATCTTTTCCAATGTTTACACTTTCTGAGCCGTTTGTTGTTACAAGCTTTAGATAAGAGTTTGATGATTCAGTAAAGTTAACTGCTGATGCTTGGTTATCAGGTATTAATATTTCATTAGCTTGTCCATCTAAATCAATAGTACCACCGTGAGTAATTACTAAATTTGCTGTTGGAGCAATAGTTAAATTACCACTAGAAGTAGATATTGTGTCAGTAGAACCAGTAACTACAATGTTACCTGATTTAAGCGAGTCAATCTTACTATTAGCATCAACTATAATTGCGGAACTTGCTGTTAGCGTACCACCAGCGTGGTCAAGCATATCAGCAAAATATTTACCACCAATTACTAAAATAGACCCATCAGCGGGATTACCAATTAATAATCGCGAGCCATTATTCGCTTGGGTACCCGAACCACCAGTATACGCTAACTCACCAGCACTCAGAGAGCCTGGAAGCGACGACCCCGTGGATCTTTTGATTTTAATAGTCTGTGCCATTTTCTTTTCCTATTCGGAACTTAAAAGTTCCCTGCATCGATTGTGTCGGAATCTGTTGAAGCGTTGCCTACCATTATAGGTACGAACTGCGTGGTTCCGTTGACATCTCGATAAATCTTCAACTGATTGTCATCAGTATCATAAAATAAGTCGCCTTCAGCAAGATTTGCATCTCCTGTAGGCTCATCATCTTGTACATAAATTTGGTCTGCTAAAAAGTTAAGAGCGGCTTCAACTGTGCCGACTCCTGCTGACGCTAATGTTCCTTCTGGATTTGAGAATCCTAAATCAGCGGCAGTAACTGAACTAACTGTACTAGAAATTGAAATACTAGTAGTATTAGCAGAAGCTGTTACGTTTGTTCCTTCTTCTGTAATTGCTATAGTACTTGCAGTAACTTCAGGAGTTAGTGTTATAGTTGTAGCATTTATATTGCTCATCTTGTAACTTCAGGAGTAACTCTGGCAATTCCTTGGATTAGTCTTGTGACTGCTCCACCACCTGATACGATTTCAACATCATAGTAGTATTTGCCTGGTGTTAAACCTGCAGTAACGCCATTTGTAAGTGCTATTCTCATACTTCCTGAAGCAGCGTCCAGTATTGTACAAGTGAATGTAGCAGATAAAGTATCTGACGTAGGCGTTGGGCGCATTTGTGCTCTCGCAGAATATCCTGCTAAACTAATCGCACCATCGGCGTTGCTTAAATCTAGTTTTAATGCAAAGTCCGAGCCTTGGTCTATTACAATGTCATATGTTCCTGCGGCCATAATTTAATTTACTCCTTTATGCTTATATTATACTTAAATTTCAACCTTATGTCAAGGTATGTTTTTCAAAGGTCAAAAAGTAGATAACTTTTCTAGCTAGTTTATTTTTTAACTTATACTAAAATGGATAATTTTAAGGACTACTTTTTGGAAATTTGTCTTTTACAGCTTTTCTACCTAAGTAAAATGCGCCTGTTTTTGGAGTTTCGCCAAATTTTCCTGCTTCAATATCATGAAACAGATTATCTAATTGCTCTCCTAGTTTTTCGTAGTAATCTCTTCTATTTACTGAATAAGTGTTTGATTTATTTGCGTTTATACTTAAAGCCATTTTATTCTCCGTATCTTTTTACTTTTAGTGTTACTTGATGTGTTTGATAATATTGTTTTTCTAAGCGTACTATATAAGAGCCTGGTTCTTGCATTGTAAAACTTAGTGTGGTATCGTCCATTGTTCCTTGAGAAGTATCATCTAAAAATACTTCTGTTCCTGAAGGCGCTCCTGTTACTGTTACTACATCGTCTACTGCAGGTGTTATTGAACTAAATGTTACATTAAATACTGATTTTTGTACTAAAGCAGTTCCTTCACTATTTACATAATGAGTTGTTGGATTTGGATTATTTGTTAAATCTAAAGCAACATGACTTCTACCTCCAGTTGCTTGCTGACTAATAATTTCTGTCGAAACATCTGCGGTTGTAGACCACTTTATTTCTCCATTTGTATCATAAAATATATTGTACATTAAAAACTCCTATTGTTTAAAAAATTTGGTGCAGTGAATATTACATAACTGTAAAAACACACAGTACTGTCCCCTATACTTGTTCCTGTTTCATTGTCTCCAGAAACTGTTCTTTCATATAAATATTCCATATTTATTGCAGAAGTAGTAGTTGATGTAATATCTAAACCTGCTGCATGTGACCATTCGATTTCTTCTTCTTCCTCTTCTTCGCCTTCTATTACAAAATCTTGTCTTACTGCGTATCCTGGTGTCCATACTTTTAAAGAGGCTTTACCTGTTTGAGTTGCACTCGTAACTGTTCCTTCTACTTTTATCCAATGGTCTTGTCCAACGTTATCCTCTATAACAATTAATACCACATAAGTTCCTGTAGTACCACTTGTTAGTGTTGGACTAAATTTTAAAACTCCTGTGTCTGTACCACTAACTAAATGGTCATCAAAACTTCCTGTTATAGCTACATTACTTGAACTAGAACCACTTCGCAAAGCTCCAACATGGAAATTTGGATTTGTTGCAAAATAAGCAGTTCCTCCTGGGTGTCCTGTATTTTTTAGTGTTCTTCCTGAATCAAGTATTACTCCAAACTCAAGGTAAACATCATCTCCACTTTTTACAGTAGGGCCTGTTGCTTCTACGGCTGCTGAAGATTCATCATTATCACTGGTAGGAATTAATGCGCTTGGAACTCTAAATCCCATCTCTGCTGCTGTATTCCATCTAATTGCATAAGCAGGAACATATCCTAAATTATGTGTAATACTTGTTTCTCCTGAAGTAAAAGAAGAGGTATATGTTGTACCTTCAAAAGTATAACTTAAAGCCGTTCCACTAGAATTTGTTAAACCACTTGGTACAAGAACTCCTTGTCCATAACTATGCACAGTCAGTGAAGTAGGTGCGCGAGAATCAAAAGAAAGAGGATTAGTTGTGGTAAGAACATCGTCGCCACTTCTAGAAACAAATAATCCAAAATCACTTGTTCCTCTTTTTCCTAGTAAAACTCTATTTGCCATTAGAAGAACGCCACGTTTGAAAATTTTGGAAGAATAAATAACTCAACTGTTTCATTAGTAGTTCCTGTATTTTGTACTGATATAGTATTATTAGCATTTGAAGTATAAGATATTGTGCTTTCAAAATTTGAACCTGTACCTGAAGTTTGTCCTGTTCCTGTAAAGAATCCGAAACCAATAAAACCAAAACCAAAATTAAAATCACTTGTAGGAACACTTACTGTTGCTGTACTTCCAGAAGTTACTGTTGTACTTGTTGTGTCTGTACCTTGTGTTGTTGTTGCATTTGCTAATTGAAACATTCCAATAATTCTATCAGTGGATATTCCTGTGTCTGTATTAAAAACTAATTGATCTGTTGTTGCAGAATCAACATCTACACCTGGTTTAGAGATATAAACTCCAAACTTATCATTATCTACAATTTGACCTCCAACAAAACTTCTTCCTGTTACATTTCCGTTTGAATATTTTCCTAATGATACTCGATTTGCCATGATTAAAAATAAGTGCTTGTCATATAACCATAAGCGCATGGTATTCGTAAAACATAATAACTACAATTTAAACAGTCTTCTTTTGCGCTTGTAAGACCATCATAATTTCTGCCTCTTGTTGGAGTATCCGCGGATATAACAGTTGTATTTGGAGTTTGGTCATTAGTATCATTATCTGGTTCAAAAGTTACGGGACATATTAGAGTTGCAGTTGATTCCATCATAGCTATGTCTGAAACATAAATATCTCTATCTCCTGCAGAGAAGTCTTCAAACTCTCCAATATTTTTCTCAACATGAATTAGTAAAGGAATAAAACCTAATTGAGCTTTTCTAACCCCTGTTGCTGATAAATAATTTAATCCTTGAGTTTCACTTGCTTCATTACTTGCACTTGGTGAAAAAACAAAGTCTATATCTACTCCACCACCGACAACTTGGCCATTTCTATTTTTTCTACTGTCAAAAATTAAATTTTTATCAGTTGTAGTAAGTACATTTTCTCCTGGCTTAGATATTTTTAAACCATGATTGCTACTTCCTATATCTCCTAATAATACTCTATTTGCCATTTTTAATCCTTAATTATAATTCTTGAATTTGCTCCATCTAATATTATATTTCCACCAGCTGAACCTCCACTTCCTGCGGAGAATCCGTTAAACTCAGTAAAGTCAGAGTATGCAGTTCCGCTTCCATCATATTTAAATACTCTTAAAGTAGGAATATGATAGAATATATCACCGTTTCTTGCAACACTATCTGCTGAAACAGTTTGAATTGCACTCACCATTGCTGAAGCAGTAGGAACTGCTCCTGCAGCTAGTCCACTTGTAGTGGTATCAAAGGCAATAACGGCTCCTGCGTTACCATCAGGTCCTGGTGCACCTACTGCTCCTTGAGCACCTTGGGCACCTTGAGCTCCCTGTAATCCTTGTGGTCCAGGCTCGCCTTTATCTCCTACGGGTCCTTGTCCACCTTGAGCACCTTGTTGTCCTTGTGGTCCAGGTTCACCTTTTTGTCCTACAGCACCTTGTCCACCAGTAGCTCCTTGAGCACCTTGTGGCCCAGGCTCACCTTTTTGTCCTACAGCACCTTGTCCACCTTGGGCACCTTGAGCACCTTGTGGTCCAGGCTCACCTTTGTCTCCTACGGCTCCTTGTGGCCCAGGAGACCCCTGTGCTCCTTGAGCACCTTTTGGACCTACGGCTCCTTGAGCACCCTGTGCACCTTGTGGTCCCGGCGGCCCTGCAAGTCCCTGCGCTCCCTGCGGGCCTTGGGCACCTTGTGCACCTTGAGCTCCTTGTGCACCTTTATCTCCAGTTGGACCTGGTGGCCCAGCATCTCCTACGGCTCCTTGTGCTCCCTGTGGTCCTGGCGCTCCAGTAGCTCCTTTGTCTCCTGTAGGCCCAGTCGGTCCAGTTTGTCCAAGGGTTATTGTAGGTGACCCCATATTACCTGAAGTTAAGCTATTGGCAGCACTACCTGTACCAATAATTGTATGAGTAACACCTGTTACTCCACCACTTACTTGAGTTGCGTTTGCATGAAATCTATTAGCTGTTGAATCTGCTACAACATACCAAAAGTTACTTCCTGTATTATAGAAAGTAGGAGTTAGTTTTGTCATACTTGAAATGGTTGATGAACCATCTGCAAATACTTGTACCCAGTTTGTTGTGTCAGATTCTGGGTTTGTTGTTGAATTTGTTATTGCATTAATTGCCGCAAATACTTTACTATTATAGCTTACAACATTTGCTAAAGCATAGTTACTTCCTGAAGACCAAGCACTTATTGAAGGTGATGTATCAAGTATATCAGAAGCTGCCGCTGAGTAGAATAAGAATGTACTTAATCCATCAGGTCCTGGTGACCCTGCTGAACCAGCTGCTCCTGTTGGACCTTGAACTCCTGTCGGGCCTTGTGGACCTGTAGCTCCTTTTGGACCTGCGGCTCCTTGTGGGCCTGCTGGACCTACATCACCTTGAGGACCTGTAGCTCCTTGTGGGCCTGTTGGTCCAACAAGTCCTTGAGCACCTTGTGGTCCTTTATCCCCTGTAGCTCCTTGAGCACCTTGTGGACCTGGTGCTCCTTGAGGTCCTTGTACTCCAACTTCCCCTTTGTCTCCAACAGCACCTTGAGGACCTGTAGCTCCTTGAGGGCCTTGTACCCCTTTTTCTCCTACTTCTCCTTTAGGACCTTCTGGTCCAGTAGCTCCTTGAGGCCCTTGGACACCCTTCTCCCCTTTATCTCCGAGAGCGCCCTGTGGACCAGTATCTCCTTGAGGTCCTTGAATACCTTTTAGTCCTTTATCTCCTTTGTCTCCTTTGTCTCCAACTTCTCCTTGTACACCTTTAACTCCTTTTGCTCCTGAGCCTTGGAATAAGGTCAATTCATAGGTTCCGTTATTATTTAATACATCTCCTATTATTGAATCTTCTGCAAAATCTGCTAAGAAATTTGGTTTTTCAAATGAAGCTCCTGAAAAAGAAACAGGTGAAGCTATATCAAGTAAAACTTCAGTATCACTATTTACTAGTCCTAATCTTAAGTAGTAGTCAACCGAATCAACTGTAACTTTTATTACATTATAAGGTTCTAACTCAGAAAGAAAAGAAGTTCCAGAACCAGTTATTTTTCTGACTCCTGCACTTGCTAGTGTAATAGTACCTGTACCAGCACTTAAAACTGAACTACCTATTTCAAAGAATTGGCCTGTTGTATTGTCTAATTTTACTGCCTTAAAGACTGTATTGTTTGAATCATAAAATACATGACCTGTTTCTCCATTTGACAAACTAGAGAAATCTAAGTTACTTTGTGCTGTTATAGAGTCGCGCTTACCAAATGCTGTGTGTACAAAGCTACTAGGGTCAAAGCTAACAACTCCTGTACCTGAATTTAATGATATAGAAGCATTAGTAATAGTACCACACTTATTAATAGTATAGTTTCCTGAAGTTCCTTCATTACCTTTTGTACCACCTGCGCTGTCTTCGTTTGGATTTAGACTTGCTTTCTGGAACTTAACATTGAAAGTACCTTCAAGTGGCGCAGATAATTTATTGTTGTGGTTAATAGTGTAAACTCTAAACTGATAATTATTAGTTAGAGCTTCTGTCATGGTCATGGAAGTAGAAGAAGTTTCTCCTAATCTTTGGAACTGTCCTCCGCCCACTTTGTAATCAACTCTATAACGTTGAATAAAATTGTAAGTAGTTCCATCTAATTTTGGCTCTACCCAATTAATTTTTAGTAAGTTTGTAAATGAGTTATCAGCAATTGCTTTTACATCAGTTTCAACTGATAAATCTGTAGGTGCTGGAACTGTGTCAAAACTGTTTGGCAAATCTATATTTCTATAAGTCGCCATGCCTTCATTTTTATCAACTGAATCAAATTTAGTGGCATTGTACTCTAAAGCAGAAATATCATAGATACCTCCATCAGTTTCTGCCATACTGATAATTCTGAATTGTTGTGCTTTTAGCTCTTGACCTGCAGCTACTCTTTCTATAATCCACATAGATTGAGCTGCTGGTGCAGCTGTATACGCACTTGCTACAGTTATTACTTTATTGCTTATTGAAGATAAAGTTCTTTTCTCTACATAAGTATAAGGTACAAATTCAACAAATACTAAATTGCCGCTATCATCTTTTACTGTTGCGGCTTCTTCTTCATTATCAATACTACTTCCATCACTTGCAGTTATCAAATCTCCTCTAGTGTACGCTACTGAATTTATAGTTGCACTATCTTGAGCAAGAGTTGCTTTTTGTCCTACGAAGGTTACACTTACTTCATAATCTGAAGCAGTGTAACCAGACTGAATAGTGAAATCTCTATCAATTGTAAAAGAGGTGGTGTTATTAGCTGTAGCTATTCTACCACCCCAAGATAGACCTTGTTTCCTCTTATCAAATACATTGATAATATCCCCAGGTCGTAGGAAAGCAGCATTGAGGGCTGTTCTAAAATTAACTGTATTTTTATTTAAGTGGTCAGTTAAAAGTCTCCACTTACCAGCTCTTCTAGCTTGTCCTCTAGAAGTACACCCGAAAGCAGTCATTGTGATAGGTTTTGTAAACTCATCATCTAACTGTAAAAATTCTTCTGCCTCTATATATTCTTCTCTTTGTCTATAGAAATCTTCAGGATTATTCCAAGTAACAATAACTTGGTTTGCTCTTGACTTTCTAGGAGTTCCTTCGTATTGGAACTCGCCATCTATAACATTAGCTTGGGAGAAAGAATATACAGGGTCTTTTTCTGCGTCTTGAACAACTAGTGCTTCGCCATTTAGCCAGAACATAATTCCTCTAAAGACACTAAGTAAATCTTGAATAACTTTGTATGCTTCTGCTTTACTATTTAATACTAAATTACAGGCAAATCTTGGTTCGTGTAGCCCTGCAGTTGGTACATATACAGTTTCACCTGTAGTTGACATTGCAGTAAAATCTGCTTGTTCAATATTTGCAGGTACTAATTCGTCACAATATCTTCCTATCTGGAATAATTCCCATTTATTTATTTGACTTGCATCTATATAGTTTCCTAATCCATATATTTTACTTGTAAGTAAATCATAAAGTACCCATGCAGGGTTATTAGACCAAGTAGTATAGTAAGTACCATTCCATATTTGGTCTGAAGTTGTTACTTTGCCTGTACTTGAGCTTCTTCTATAGTTAGGTGGTATATAAGTTTTTGTAGTGCTAATACTTGTTATAGTTGAATTATTTGGTAGTGTTAGGGTAGCACTAACAGGAACTAATGTAGTTGCTGGAACATCTCTTAAGTATAAATAATATTGAGAGCCTATTTGTGCTTTTTGGTCAATACTGCCACTTCCTAAAGCAAAACTTGCTGATGATTCTGCACTTGCAGTGCCACTTACAACATAACTTAATGTTGTGCTTGACTCTACTTTACAGAATACTCCAGACTTGTTGTAAATAGAATTACTTGCTCCACTAATCGTACCTATTATACTTTTACCTACAGTTAGGCCATGATTACCTATAGCTATAGCAGCTTTA
>MDSW01006507.1_pt1 | contig 12416 bp, 5 predicted proteins | sample 811171 | NCBI WGS metagenome assembly MDSW01 (sample SAMN05326641, study PRJNA326480) | marine metagenome | isolation source: seawater | place: Atlantic Ocean: North West | collected 2012
CGAGCCGACGACGATGAGACGCCCGGAGTGTTCGCCCGGGGAAGCCCTTCGCCGCCGGATCCCTCTCGACTCCTCGCGGGCGCTAACCCGACGACGAGGGAAAGAACCCGCACCTGGCGCTCGGCCAGCTCGGCGTACCGCGCCACACGCCCGACGGCGAAGTCCCAGTGTCCGTCCGCGCGGCGAAGCGCGTCCCGGACATCCACCGCGGGGGGAACGACGCCGCCGCCCGTTTCGTCGGACGAATTCGAATTCTTTTTCGGCCGATGAGAAGAGAGCGTCTCGAACGTCTCTTCGAGGGCGACGAACGCGCGTCCGTCCCTTCCCCGTCTCCCCGTCTCCGACCGACCGCTTTTTTCCGACCTTTGACCGAGACCTTCGCGACCGACCTTCGAGAAGTCGTCATGATCGTCTTCGTCGCCCGGGAGCTGGAATTGGAGCAGCTCGCGGAGCCTCGTCCTCGGGGGCAACGCGGCGAGCGCGGCGGCGGCGCCGTCGCTCAGCCCCGACCCGCTCCCGAGGCTCCCGACGCTCGACGCCTCGGACTCGAGCGACGTCCTGCTCGACGGACGCCGCGCGTTCGAGCGCGCTCGGAGCGCGCGTCCGCGCGAGTGGCGCGACCGCGAAAGACTCGAACCGTCGGACGACGAAGACTTTTTGGACGCGGACCCGAAGGTGGACGAGCCGTCCGTCGGACCGGCGCGATTCGCGTTCGACGCGGTATACAGCGACGAGCTCATCGCCGTGGACATCCCCTCGGCCGAACCGAAGGTCGACGAGACGACGCGATGCGGGCTCGAGCCCTCGAACGAGGAGTCCGCACGCGATCGCGATCGCGATTGGTCCGAATCGGCGGAGCCTCGAAGCCCCGAGTGGGTTTTGTCGGTCGAACACCGCTCGAACAAGACGGTCTGTTTGTTTCTCGACGCGTACCCGGCGTCGAACGCGCTGTCCTCGCGCCGCGTCGACGACCCGCCGTCCCGAGACCTCCGCGGGACCGCCTGCGACCGGTCGCGCGGAGGGTTCGAAGGCGCGCTGCCGGCGCCTCCGACCGAAGCGTCGAGAGCGTCGAAGCGTCGCGACCCGGCGACGCCGTCGGCGAAGCGTCGGAGCTCGCGCGCCGCGCGCCGCACCTCCGCCGCCGCCTCCGCCGACCTTGGGAACCGCGCCAGCCGCTGCGCCGCCGACCGCGCGGCGTGCGCGTGGAGGCTCGCCGCGCTCTCGGCGACGCGCTTCGCGACGAGGTCCATCTCTTCTCCGGGGTGATCTCCCGGCTCGCCCTCGGGAGATGATGCGTGATCGCTCGGCGGTTGTTGTTCTGGGCTCGGGCCCGCGCGACGCGCCGCCGCCTCGAGCTCGGCGACGAAGCCGCCGAGTACGGCGAGCGCGAACCGCTCGTCGCCCGAAAAGTCGCGCGTCAGCGCCGCGAAATCGCACGGAGGGAGCCGACGACCGACGAGGACGTTGGACGAGAGGTGGTCGTGCGCGCGGAGGTTCGCCTCGCTCAGCTCGCCGACGGGCGGCGCGGGAGCCGGGGCCCGCTGAGTACGCGCCGCGTCGAGCGTCGGTTCCTTGTCGGATTTTTGTTCGTCCGACGCGAACGCCTCGGCGTCTTCCTCGAACGCCTCGAACGCGTCGCGAAACGCGCGCACGAGCGAGGGCGAAGGGCGTTTATCGCCGCCCCCGTCGCCGTCGCCGCTTAGGGCCTCTTCGCTCTCGCGAAGCAGAGCCATCGCGGCGTCGCGGAGGTCGAGCGCACCGACGGCCTGCGCCGACTCCGCGGCCAAAGCCGCTGAGCGCGTCCGTCGCTCGCGCGTCCCCTCGGCGACGTCCGCGAGCGCCGTCTCCGCGTCTCGCCGCGCGCGTCTCAGCGCCCCCGCGAGCCGCTCCACGCCGTGCGCCTCGCACGCCCGCGCGGGATCGAACGCGCGAACGCTCGCTAACCGTTCGAAGTCGCGTTCGAACGCGTGGAGTTCGGTGCCGATCTCGTTCGCGAGCGACGCGAGCGTCTCCGCGTCGCCGCGCGAAAAAAAAGCTCCGTCACCCTCGGAGCCATCCCCCAGACCTCGCGCCTTCATCACCGCTCGCGCCGCGCGCTCGAGCCTCGAACACGCGTCCGCGATTGCGTCGGCGCGGATCGTCGAGGCGGCGCCCTTGAGGGAGTGCGCCTCGAACGCGAGCGACGACGCCGACGCGGCTTCGGTTTGAAACGAACGCCGACGCGAGGAGTCTTTTACATCGGGAGCCCCGGACGCCGACGCGAGCGCGTCGGACGCGACGGAGATGCACCGCGCCACCTGTTCGCGCGCCGTGCGGAGGAACTCGTTCCGCGTGACGCTCAGTAGGAAATTGTAGTCGCCGCCGACCTGGGCGAGGAACAGAGGGCGGACGGGGACGGGGGGATTGAGGTCCGCGTGAGCCACGAAAAAAAAAACGGGAAATATGCGAAGCATCTTGGACGAGATCTGAACGAACGGACGCGGCGCGTTATTGGGCTGCGTCGTGGCTCGCGAGCGCCGACAAGTCATGGGCGGACGCTTCACGTCCTCCCGACGACACTGGCGGGATTTTCAGTCGCTCGCCCGGTCGCGGGGCGACGCGGCGGGGCGCGCGCCGCGGCCCGCGTCGGGCGCCTCCGGGCGCGCGCGCTCGCGCCTCGCGCCGCGCGCGCCCGCCTCGCGTCGTGCGCGACGTACCTGTCTCAGCGCGCCCACGACGTCCATGGCGCGGCGCCTCGGCGCCGCGTCGCCGCTCTCGCGGAGGTCACGGGCGGCGGTCGCGACGTTGTCGTCGGCATCCCCGGTTCGCCGACGGGTCTCAGGCGAGGGCGCGTCGCGCCCGGCGCGGTCGCCCGGCGCGGCCTCGAGCGACATCGTGCGAGCCGAGCGCGCGCGCGCGTCCGACGCGGCGGAGGCGGGGCGAAGCGTCGGAGTCGCCTCGCGCGCCTCCCGAGCCACGACGGGAGGGTAAAGGTAAATGTGACGGACGCGCCGAGGGAAAAGCAACAAAAAGGGCGAACGTTTCGGGGCTCGGCCGTCGTCGCCTTCATCAGACGACAGACGCGTTTCGCGGCTGCCGGAGGCCCCGGTTGTTAACTCGCGACAGAGTCGCGGCACCGGTGACCGGTCCTGAACCGTTTTCAGAAGCAATGCAAATAAAATTTCACGAATATTTCAAACACGGAGCCCCTTTCGCTCGCTCCCTCCCCTCGCTCCTCGTTCGTTCTCACACGGTGGGTAGCTCCATGGTGATGTCCGCCAGGGTCACGTCGGCGCGACAGAGCGGGCAGCTCCCGCTCGCCGCGGGCGGGGTGATGGCGAGCACGGAGACGACGCACTTGGCGCAGAAGTCGTGCCCGCACTTGGTGGTGGCCTTGACGACGCCCGGTTCTGACCAATACGAGAAGCACACCGGGCACGCCTCCACCTCCTCGAGGTCCCCCAGGGCCACGGGCCCGCTGGCCTGCTTATCGAGCGCCCGCATCGCGAGCTCGGGCTTCTTCTCCGCGTCCTCGTCGTCGTTCATGTCGACGGCGACCTCGTCCGGCGCGGCTAACTGGGGCGCGACGAGTCGGCCGTCGGCGAAGTCGACGACGGGCGGCGGCGGCATTCGCGCGAAGGCGTCGTCGGCGAGGTTCGTCGCCTCGCGGCGGTTCCGCCTCAGCTTCACCTCGAGCGGGCCCTCGGTTTGCCTTCGGAAGATGCCCTCGAATCGGCTCTTGCTCGCGCTTTGGCCTCGGGTGAACGTGACGTCGAACGATTCGGTCAGCCCGACGGCACCCCGCGCCCACGCGCTCGTGCAGTCCGGGACGTACGCGGAGAAGCGCACGCGCATCCCGCTTGGGACGAAATCCATCGCCGTCTCCCGCGCCAACACCCGCACGCCCTTCCACACAACACCGTGGACGCCGACGTGGAGCTGCCACACGCCGTTCCACTTGATCGCGCAGTCCCAAACGCCGAGCAGCTCGTGCGGCATCATCGCGATGCGCGGCGGCCAGCTGCCGAGAGTTCCCGACGCGGGATGATGAGAATGATGGCCCCTGCCAAACCCCTGGAACCCGTTTACCCAGATGCCCCGCTCGCGGAAATCGCCGTCCTCGGCGCTCCGAGGATCGCCGCCGTGCGCCACCGCGAGCAGACGCGCCGCCCTGGGCGTGATCGCGCCCTGCGCCGTCTGCATCCCGGCGGGCTCGATGTTGTCCAGCGACCACCCCGGGCGGGCGCAGCATCCTTCCTCCTCGTTTTGGGTTTCCAAGCACCACGGGTCGACCTTTTTTTCGCTGCCGCAAAACACCTTGCGGTACGCGCGTTTCAAAACGCCCAAAAAGCCTGACGCGGAGGCCAACAGGAAAAGCAACGCCGCGAGACACGCGAACGCGCCCGCGTAGTAATTCCGCGCCTCCGCCGCGTGCGACGCGGCGCTCTGCCCGAAGTAAAAGCCGCACCCCGTCTCGCGCCCCGCGACGACGAAGGGGTCGCGGAAGCTCCGAATCGTAAACGGCACCGCCGCGTCCCCCGCGCCGCGGAGAAAATCCGAGGGCATATCCTCGGGAACGATCTTATCGCAGGTGGTGGGGACGGCGACCCACGACCCGCCGCCCATCCACGACCCACCGACCGCGCCGGTCTTGCCGTCGACGGTGCGTTTCAACTCCCCGGTCTGACGCCAGGGGCCGTACGCCGCGGCGCAGTGAAAGTCGGGATCCGACGCCGTCTCCGAGTCGAACCTCGCGAAGCCGGAAAACGACGTCGCGTCGGCGCTCGCGGCGCTCTCCGCAGCCTCGACGCGCTCCAAGAACCGGTACCGCGCGTAATACGGACGCTCCCTCTCGTTATATTCCTCCTTGGTGAGCGACTTCTCGACGATCACGCACTCGCGGGGGCGGGCCTTCACCTCGTACACGTCGTCCCCCGTCGGGTTGACGACGACGAACGTGGCCTCGTCCTCCTCCGTGTCGCGGCTCGCCGAATGGAACCCTTCGACGGTCGTCGTGAGAACCGCGCCGCGGTCGAACCGCGCGTAGTCGAGGCCGTCGTCGTCGAGGACGGGGCCGGCGGCGATCGCGCCGGTGGTCGCGATCGAGAGGCCGGAGTGCGCCGTCGCCGCGCCCGCAGCCGCGCGGGTGACGGTCACGCTGGGGAGGCCGGGGGATTCGCTGATCGCGCCCCACCGTACGGCGTACGCGTCGGCACCGCCGCCGGTCCAGGCCGCGACCGCCGCGTCGTACCGCTTGATCTCTTTCCCGCGCTCGTCCCTCTTCGCCTTGTCCGCCTCCATGCTGCCGAAGATATACAAGATGATGAACGGAACGGACACGAAGAACATGGGGGGCGCGAGGCACATCAAGACGGCCAGGATGCAGTACAGGAAAATATCCCACGGGTTCCGCGGGGGCCAGTTGGTCTGCGCGCACTGGCCGCAGCACTCATCGTCCTCGCAGAATATGCAGCACATCGCGAAGGCGGCGACGGGCGAGCGCGGTCGGGGGCGGGGGGCAACGCCGAGGCGCTGAGAAGGGGGGGGGGCGCGTGCGCGGGAGAAAGCGCGATTCCCGCGTCAACATTCGCAAGGTTATTGTCCAATGCTGACGACGAATGACGACTGATGAGAAACCAAATCGTCGCGCGACGAGTTGAGAGACTGATGCATGTGGGAGCCGCGCGATATCTCATCACACAGTTCGCGCAGTTCGTCGTCTCTGCTCGTCCCCGACGTCAGCGGCAAGCGGGTCGTCCGTCTCACCCGCGCGCACCCTCGGGCGCGCGTCCTCGTCGCGCCGGCCGTCGATGCAGCAGTCCATCGGCGCCGGCGTGCGCCTGCGCGTCCCCCAGGAGTACCGGCTGACCGCTCCGGTGCGCGGCCGCGCGCGCCGGCGACTTCCCCCCTGGTTCCCCCCCGTCCCTCCGCGCCACGACCGCTCCCCTGACCGCCCCGCCCCCCCGTGGTCCCGCGCAGGTGAGCCTCCCGCCGCTCGAGCTCGACCCTCCCGCGTCCGAAGCGGAGGACGCGCGCCTCGACGTCTCCCGCGAGCGCCGCGTCCTCGCCGAGGAGGCGGTGCGCGGCGTCGGCGGGGACGACCCCGCGAGCGGTGGACCATCCACGGCGAGCGGGGGGACGTCCGACGAACGCGGCGACCCGACGTCCCTCGAAAACGCCGCGCGTCGCGTCGCGTCCGCGCCGGACGACCCGAGCGTGGCGAAGTACGCGCGGATGGGGTACCCCCGCGACGCGGTCGTCCTCGGCGTGGCGATGTGGGGCGACGACCAGGGCCGCGTCGTGGATTTCTGCGAGGGGTTCGCGCGCGTCGCCGACATGGGATTCGGGCCCGAGATCGTCGCGGGGGCGCTCGCGAGCTGCGACAACGACGTCGACAGGGCGCTGGGGTCGTTACTGCGGTAGCGTTCGCGAGTCTATCAAAAGCGGCATTCGCGCGTATATGACACTACCGGCGTGCGCATTCTCGTCGGGCGATGCGTACCGCTCCGCGCGGGCGCGACGCGACTCCCGTCTTCCATCAAACTATCTCGCTCGTAGGTCCGTCCGTCGGTCGTCTCTCGAAGAAGCTCGCGAGTGGTTTCCCGCCTCCGCCGCCCGAAGCCTTCGAAGTCGGTTTCGGCCGTCTCGGGGCCCTCTTCCGCTTCGCGACGTGTCCGACCGCGCGGTGCTGCGGCTCGGCGCGCGCGAGGTCGTACGCGACGTGCGCGTCCGCGTGCGTCTGCGCGTCGCGGGCCGAGAGGCACCGCTCGCCGCACCGCGCGCACGTCCAGAAGACGTCCTCGACGCCACCCCCGCCTTCTTCGTCCGACGGAGCGTCGGAAAAAGTCGCGGAGTCGAGCGGACCCGATGACCCGGCGGGAAGTTCCTCGGAACGCTTTTTTTTCGCGCGCGATGGGGGTTCCTCCTCGGGGGAAGAACCCCCCGCGAAGCGCTCCGAGCCTCTCTCGAGACCTTCCTTTTCGTCCGAAGATCCGGGACGATCGTTCGCGCGCTCCGGTTTCCGTTCAGGTTCGGGATTCGGTTTCGGCGCGGCGAAAAACCGGTCGAGGCCTCGGCGTCGAGGAGAGGCATCTCGTCCTAGGCGTCGCTCCGGGTCGCGCGCGCCCGCGGATACCCCCTCGTTCTCCTCGCGCGCGGTGACACTCTTCGTTTTCTGGTCGGCGTCGCCCTTCCTGTTGAAGAACTCGGCGATGCCGCCCCTCGGGTTCGGCGCCGGGAAAAACTCCGCCGCCGCGAGACCCACGCGCGTGCACGGGAGCGTCGCGGCGGCGCCCAGGCGCTCGAACTCGCGAATCGCGCGCTCGGCGACGCGGTCCGCGGCGCGCTCGACGAACGACGCGCGTTCCGCCCGACGCGCGGCGTTTTTTTCACGTCGAGAATCCGCGTTCGAATCGTTCGAGTCGTTCGCCGAGTCGTCGGAACCGAGGCCATCTTCTTCTTCGACGGAGGCGGCGAGGAGCGCCCTGGCGGCTTCCGGCGGGAACGGCATCGACCGCGCCCTCGACCCTAAACCCGAGTGGCCTCGGCGGTACTCGAGCCTGAGCCCTCGCGGCACCCTCCGGTGCCTCCTCCGGTCCTCCGCGAGCCGACCCGCGAGCTCCTTCGACAAAACCCTGAGCCACCGCGCGACGCGATCGGGGTCGTCGGTGGATTGGAACGATTTGAACGCGCAGACGCTCTTGGGCCCCTCGTCGGCGTTGGCGACGACGGGGTCTGGGTCCTCCCCGCGCGCGACCCTGAGGAGCCAGTCGGCCTCTTTGCGGTCGAACCCGCCGACCCGAATCAGTTCCGCCGCGGGCACGGCGGCCAGCGCCGCCGCGGTGAACCCGCCGACGCTCGACGACCCGCGCCCGGTGGGCTTCGCCATCTCGCGAAGCTGCGCCGCGAGAATCGTTCTGTAGTGCGAGCCGCCGACGGCGCCGAGGGGAGTGGAGACCGCGACTCGGTCTCTACCCGGCGGCTCGAATTCGTCCACTCGTTCTCGGGCGATGGTGACGAGCGCCTGCTCCGCGCGCTCCCCGAACTTCCCGCCCATGCCCCGGATCGAGCGCATCGGCAGCGTGTCCAGCATCTGCGCCGCCGCGCGGAGGCCGACGACGGTCTGCTTGTCCGGCTTGTTCCGCGCGGAGGCGAGCTTCGCGAGCATCTTGTTGTGCGCGACGCCGCCGCTCATCGTGAATCCCGCGTCCGCGAGAACCTTCGCCCGAGCCCGCGCGCAGATCATAGCGCCGACCGCCAGGCGCAGGTCCGAGGCGCTCGAGCGAGGGTCGAACGCGCCGACGAGCCCGGAGGCTCTCACGCCGCGCGCGACCGCGTCGGCGAGCGCCGCGGAGGATTCGAGCGTCGTGTCCTCCACCGACGTCGTTTTCGTGAACTCGCGCGACTCGCGCGCGATCGCGTCCACCTCCGCGGTGACGTCGAGGTACGCCTCGTCGATGCTCGCGCGCTCGACCACCGCGCCGGGCGAGGACGCCGTGAGGGCGGCCATGACGCGCTTGGACGCCTCGCGGTAGCGACGGAGCGTCACCTTGCGCGTGTCGCGGTCGGGCGCGGCGGCGACGGGCAGCATAATCTCCGCCGTCTCTCTCGCGTCGGGTCCCGGCCGAGATGGCGCGACATTTTTGTCCGAGAGGGGCGCGGTCGTCTCCTCACCGTCGTCCTCGTCCTCGCCGATGGTCTCCACGTGCACGAGGTGGAGCGCGGGGCACTGGCGCTTCGCCTCGGCGACGGTGAGGTGGCGCTTGACGCCCGCGGCGCGCGCGGGGTAGTTGACCGCGATGATGCCCTGCCACTGCTGCACCGCGAGCGGAACGTCGGGCGCGAGCCCGAGCCTCGAGGTCTCCACCTGCGCGTAGAACGCGTCGAGGTCCAGGTGGATGACGACGCGGTCGTTCCCCGTCGCGCCCGAGGTCTGGGGCGGCATGGAGCGCGCGGGGGGCGGACGTCGGCGCGAGGCGGCCGATCGCGAGGCGGCCGATCACGCGTCGTCCCCCGTGCCGAACGCCACCGCCCACATCAACGAGGCGACCCACACGCCGACGAGCGCGCGCCCGTGCGCCGCGAACGCCGCCTCCTCCTCGAGCGAGGTCGCGTCCGAGGCGGGGTCCGGCGAGGGGTACGCGGGGGCGTCGGGGTGGACGTCCTTCAGTCCGCCGCCGCCCATCAAACGCGCGTCGCGAGGAGTGGCGGCGTCGGGGGAAGGGCGTGGTCGCGGAGAGGTGGCGGAGAGCGTTTGGAAAAGGTTCAAAGCGACGACGACGACGAGTCGTGGCACGCGACGTCGCCTCGTTCGACGTCTCGCGCGAACGCCTCGTTTTCTGCCTGCGACCCGCGGTCCGACCGTGCGCGGAAAGAACCGTTGCTTCGTGCTCGATCGGTGGGTTTGACCGCGGGTCTTCGTCCGTTTCATCGGCTCGGCATCTGGTTTCGTTGCACCGCGGAATCCGATCAAACGCGTCGAATCGAGCGCGCGATTCAGCGGCTGATCGGCTCTCGGCGAGCGGGGAGACGCTTTCGACCGGTCGCGTTCGACCGGATGCCAGCTCAGCACTCGCGATGCACGGCCACCGGTGGTTTTTGCGACGATTCGGTTTTCCCACCGCGGGCGAGGGCAATTTCCCGCGGGGCCGTGGCGGGGCCTTTTCATCTTTATCCACGACGAGGGCGCGCGCTCAAAACGCACGCGCACCCCGTTCGATCCCGGACGCCTCGGTCGCGAGCTTCGATGCCGGCGATGATGCAGTACGCCTCGGCGGCGCCCGTCGCGACACGCGGCTCGGTGCGTGCGCGGCCCCTCGATCCACCGCGCGTGATCGCGATGAGTTTTTCCCCTATCGGCCCGCGCAAAAAGCTGACGGTGCTCGCGTCGGTTTCCAACGTCTACCGATGCCACGGCAACCCCCCCTCCCGCGCTCCCTCCGCGATCCGCCCCCCGTCGATCTCTGACCGCGTCGTCCCCGTCCGATCGCCCCCTGATCCGTCCGTCCAGATGCCCGCGCGCCGCGGCGCGCCGCGCTCGGCGCCCGGCGCACCTCCCGCGCCCCCCGCGCGGGGGCTTCTTCGCGCCGGGGCGATCCAACCCGCGGTGGCCCCCTCCGGGACCGCTCGCGGCCGGTGGAGCGCCCCCGCGCGCCGCGTCCGCTCCAACGCCATCTCGCAGGACGACACCGCGGAACCCGACCTCGCCACCTCGGTGGCGGCGACGAAGGTGGCGGTCGAGGGCACGTCCCTCGCTGAGACGGCCGCGAAGCTCGAGGCTCTGACGAAAGATCCCGAGGCGGAGGCGAAGAAGAAGAAGAAAAAGCTGCGGAAGAAGAAAGCCGCGCTCGCGGAGGAGGACGCCGAGAAGGCGGAGGAGGAGGAGGAGGAGGAGGAGGAACCCGAGCCGGAGCTGACGTACTGGGAGAAGGTCCCGGCGCCGCCCCCGCGCCCCCCCGTCGCGGTGACGTTCCACATCGACCGCGACACGAATTTCGGCGACCACTTGTGCATCGTCGGCGGGCACGATCTGCTCGGCAAGTGGGTCCCCGCGAGAGGCATCGAGATGGACTGGGTCGAGGGGACCAAGTGGAAGGTCACCGTGCACCTCCCCGCGCACTCGCTGATCCAGTACAAGTACGTCATCCGCAGCGGCTGGTCGGACGACGGCCCCGCGACGTGGCAGGGCGGCCCCGACTGCCTCATCGCCACCGGCGCGGCGCACTCGAGCCAGGAGATCCGCGACGTGTGGACCGAGGGGGACTGGGGCGACGGCAACCCCAACGTCGCCGCCATCCCCGCCGCGGTCGCCGCGCACGAGAAGGTCAAGACGCCCGAGGAGTGGGAGTACAGCAACAAGGAGAACAAGAGCTACCTCCCCGAGTGGGCGAACGACGCGGTGTTTTACCAGATTTTCCCGCTGGGGTACTTCGGCGCGCCGACGGTGAACGACGGCAAGTCCAAGGTGCAGCCGCGCATGGCGAACATCCGCAACCACTACAAGCACTTCCAGGAGCTCGGGATCGATGCGGTGTACTTCTCCCCGCTGTTCGAGTCCGGGACGCACGGGTACGACACGTTCGACTACTTCGAGATTGACCGCCGCCTCGGCGACGTGAAGCTCTTCAAGGAGATCGTGAAGGAGCTCCACGAGATTGGGATCAAGGTTGTCCTCGACGGCGTCTTCAACCACACGGGCAAGGGGCACTTCGCGTTTCAGGATTTGATGAAGTGCGGCGCGAGCGACTCGGAGTTCAGCAACTGGTACCACGTCGGCGTTCGTCGGTGGGACTACGAGGGCTGGTGCGACGCCAAGAGCGGGTCGAGCTTCTCGTACGACTGCTGGGAGGGCCACCCCGTGCTTCCGCGGCTCAACCTGAAGGAGCCGGCGGTGAGGAACCACATCTTCGACGTCGCCAAGTTTTGGCTCGAGGAGGTGGGCATCGACGGGTGGCGCCTGGACGTCGCGCACGAGATCGAGCCGGACTTCTGGCGCGAGTTCCGCGCCGTGTGCGACTCGGTCGACAAGGACTGCCTCCTCGTCGGCGAGATGATCCACGGCAACTACAACGACTGGGTCGGCCACGATCGCCTGCACTCGGGCACCAACTACCAGATGTCGCACGCCACGTGGCACTCGCTCAACGAGCACAACTACGAGTACTTCTACAACGCCCTGCTGCGCGAGAACAACCTGTTCAACGGGCTCACGCTGGTGAACTTCCTGGGCAACCACGACGTGCCTCGCATCGCGAGCAACCTCGACAACCCCGCGCACTACACGCACGCGATGGTCGTGATGCTTCTGATGAAGGGCATCCCGTGCCTGTACTACGGCGACGAGTTCGGGATGGAGGGCACCCCCGCGGACGGCACGGACGAGCACAGCGGCGGCGACGACGCGATGCGCCGCCCGATGCCGGACACGGATAAGCCCGGGACGTGGCCCGCGGTGGGCGTCTCGCGCCTCGCGCTCAATAAAAAGCTCATGAAGATCCGCAAGGAGCACCCGGTGTTCTCCAACGCGGGAAGCCAGGACATTAAGAACATCAACCTCCTGAGCCAGGAGTGGCCGTTCGAGCAGATCACCGTCCTGCGCGAGACGGAGGACGAGGTGGGCATCCTCGTGTTCAACTGCGCCGACCACGAGGTGAACCCCTGGCCGGAGGTGCAGCTCCCGCCGAACTGCATCGCGAAGAAGGGCGCCAAGTTCGTCGACCTCCTCGCGCACACGCCGGAGACGTTCCTCGTGAACGACGGGGGGAAGGTGTACGCGGGACCGTGCGGCCCCAACAGCGTCAAGGTGCTCCTCTACGAGAAACCCAAGCCAAAGCCGCCGCCGCCGCCGAGGCGCGCCCCGGTCGCCGGCGCCATCCCGGGATCCCCGGCGGCGGCGGCGGCGGCGGGAGCCGCCCCCGGAACGGCCGCCGCCGCCGCCG
>MDSW01217063.1_pt1 | contig 12416 bp, 14 predicted proteins | sample 811171 | NCBI WGS metagenome assembly MDSW01 (sample SAMN05326641, study PRJNA326480) | marine metagenome | isolation source: seawater | place: Atlantic Ocean: North West | collected 2012
GGGGTAGTGCTGATCGGTGGCTTGTTCGCCTGGGTTCTTACTGCTCCTTATCTGAGTAACCAAGGTCTGGGTCGAACCCCCGGGATCATTATTGGGGGAACGCTTACGGAGGCTCCAGAAGACTTCACGCCTCTTAACGAAAGTGTTCAGGGTCCACTGTATATGAAGCAAGCGGGGTTTCCTCCAGCAGTGGTATATTTGTCCTGGGTAGGCACTGAGGATGGCGTTATCACAGCGACTCGGCCGGATGACGGTTATTGGGCGAGGCGGGTAAGGGAGCGAGGAGGCGATGGCTGGTTACGTATTGGCGATGCTACCTACTCAATGGAGGCTATTGAAATACATGGCGATGAGAGAATAGCGATGATGGAGCAGTGGGCGTCGAAATCTGGTAGATCTATGGATGAACCGCTCTACGCTGGTGCGGAGCCGTTGCGTGAATGGGAAGTCTTCTTTTGGGAACCAAAATAGAGACCTGGCCAACAAAAATTAGAGGGGACCTCGATGCCTAATGGGGACAAAAAACTTTTTGAGACTACAACGCAAAGGCAGATTAGTCGCAGAGCTTTTGTTAAATCCCTCGCATATACTGGTGTTGGCCTTGGTGGGGATTTACTTGGTTCGGTTAGTGCCCAGATTGTTGATCCTCCAGTCCCAGTAAAGTCTATTAACCATATGACTATCTCGGTCTCTGATCCAGAGGCTTCTCTCGCTTGGTACCAGGGCTTGTTCGGGATGTCGATCGCTGCAAGGCAGGGAAATACAGTTGTTTTGCAAGTGGGTGACGGGCCGCAGTTTATTGCTATAGGGGGAGAAGCTAGTGATAACCCAGGAATTACGCACTACTGCCTCGCGGTAGATGATTTTAACTCTGAAAGAATTGTCTCAGCACTTGAAGCAAATGGAGTGGTACCTAGAGGTCGATCCGGAGCAATGGAGTCTAGGGTTAGGATGAGAGGTGTAGATTTTGGCGGCGCTCCTGAAGGCACCCCGGAGCTATATTTTGGCGATCAAGACGGGATTGTGGGTCAGCTACAGGACTCCTCTTATTGCGGAGGATCAGGAATCTTGGGCGAAGAATGTCTATCCGAGCCTGAACCTGCTCCGAAAGCGGGGTTAATTGAGTTGCAAGAATTTAATCACTTTACTCTTTTCGTTGAAGATCAACAGCGCGCCGTGCGATTTTATCAATCGATATTTGGTTTGACGATTGATACTTATCAAGGCTCAATGCCTATACTTAGGATAGGGTCTGGACGAGAATTTTTGGCTCTAGCGCAAGTGCCCGCTCTTTCTGGTCGAATACATCATGCTAGCCTCAATATCAAAAACTTTGGGGTCGATCGAGTATTCTCAATACTTGAAGGGTACGGTGTAACTATATTAGGCGAAGCCGGTGGAGCGACTGCCCCCCTTCAAGCATATGTCACTATGCGAGGGCCGGACCGAGGAGGTGCGGAAGCGGGGACTCCAGAAGTGTATTTTACAGACCCCGACGGAATTCTAATTCAGCTTCAGGATCATCGATATTGCGGTGGGGCTGGTTACTACGGTGAAGAATGCGGAACGATAGAAAAACCCACGGGCCAGTCTGTTTAGGGCCTAGATTTATAAAAACCGGTCTTTTTACACGTAACTGCGCCCGGCTTACTTTGTACTACCTCTTTCGATAACCCAGTCCTTATCCTCCACATTCCACCCTCTTGCGAGATATATAAATGGAGTGTCCAAAAGTGCTATCAAAATCTTGAAAAAATATTTTGCTAGGGCTAACTGCATAGCGGTATTGAATTCAACCACTCCCCACCAAACTACCACTCCGTAAATCATAGTGTCTATTCCTTGGGATAGTATGGTGGAAATATTATTTCTCAGCCACAAGTGACGGCCATTCGTCTTTTCTTTTATAACGTGAAAAATCCAAACATCAAAACGCTGGCTAAGCAGGTAGGCGAGCAAGGACCCTAGAACAAATCTGGGAGTAAAATCAAAAAGCGTAGCAGTCGCTTCGTGCATACTGAGAGCTAGGTTCGCTGTCTCCGGGGCACTAGCTGGCAGGTAAATTAAACTTATACTAATCATCACGATGATGATTACACTAACCGTAAATCCAATCATCACGGCTCGGGTTGCCTCCAATTTTCCATATCTCTCGCTAAGTAAATCTGTCGCGAAGTAAATACTAGAATACAAAATTACACCCATGCTTGTCTGTAAGCCGAAGATCTCAGTAAGCTTCGGTCCTTGCAGATTAGCGAGCAGAAGGCTAATTATGATGGTGGCATAGAGGCCCTGGCGGCCAAAAAAACGAAAAAGAATAATGGCGAAGGTCAGGTCAACTGCGATAGTGGTGACCCAAAGCATATCTTGGTTAAGTTGGAACCACTGTATCAATGCCGGGATGCCCATACTCGTTTTTCCTGCTTGACTATCGTTTAATAAAACGCAGAATGAAGCGATCAGTATTCCGGCCTAGAGATGGGTCGAAAGGTCCTAAAGTGCGGTCGTCTTCTGGATTACTTAATAATTCGCTTGCACCCGTGAGTAAGAATCCCATCCCGGTAATTGATTTTACAGCTTCGTCGAAAGCAATTCGGTGGAGAGTAGCGTTATCTGCTCCCGGATTCCCTTCGTGATCTATTACGCCAAATACGCCGCCAGGTTTCAAGGCATTAAACACTTGGGTGAAACGCTCATGGGCCTCATCCGCGCTGCGGTTATAGATGTCGTGAAAGTTCAGTGCGGTTAGTGCGAAATCCACCGAGTTATCTGGTAAGTCAGAAACAGGGCCAATATGATGAGTTATGTTCGACCGTCTATTCAGACGCCCGGAGATTTGTTCAATGTTGTTGTCAACTAAGCGGCCGGGATTGTTTTGCATGATCACCTTACCATCACCACCTACCGCATAAGAAAGCACTTCACTATACCAACCTCCCATTGCAACCAAGTCCAGTGCCGTCATGCCTTCTTCCAGACCCAGAAAAGTAAGCACTTCTGGGGCCTTGCGATTAGAATCCCGTTCCCGGTCGGCACTTGGTCGAGACGCGGTCTGCAGAGTTTCTTCCAAGTAAGCGATATCCAATTGAGCATTAACCTGACTGATGGCCGAAAGGACGATAATAATGATTAAGGCTTTTTTCATTGTGGACTTCCCCCGTTTTGAATCAATATTATTGCGTGAAACCGCTGCAGATGGCTTTTTAACCCGCTCAAGATTTGTCAGTTTTCAGCTGGAGTATTGTACCTAGATATATGGGTTTGCAGTAGATTTACTCGATAGTCTTGGTAGACTCCTGTTTGATTAAGGACTTTAGGTGAAAACTGTTTATGAAATTTTTATATGAGCTGGGCCAGTCTGCTTATTTCTGGTTAGCGGGGATCATTTATCTGATTTCTATGGAGGGTATTGCCCTCTATTATCAATATGCTCTTCAATTTTATCCGTGCGCACTCTGTGTCCAAGTGCGAGCCTGGGTGGTGGGTGCAATTTTTTCTTCCGCTGTCGGGTTGTACTTTCGCTCTAATTTCTGGATTAGATTTTTTTGTCTCACATTAACATTGGCGTTCATCTCTGGTGCGCTTTATACGAGTAACTATGCGTGGGGTGTTGAAAATGGCACTGTAATATCGACTTGCTCTATGGGTGCCGGTTTTCCTGCGTTCATGCCATTAGATCAGTGGCTGCCCTTTTTCTTCGGTGCGAATGGTCCATGTGGGCAATCTCCAATAATGTGGTTTGGTTTTTCCATGGTAGAGTCGCTATTAATTACCTTGGGTTTGCCTTGTATTGTTTTAGCTCTTTTATGGTTTTTACATTTTCCTCACGTGGTAAAGAGCTATGTTAAATTGATGCGAGCTCAGTAGGATATGAATTTTTTGGCTGTGCTTAAATTTTTGTTGATAATCTTATTGAATTTTAGTTTTACAGCAAGCATTGGCCATGCTTATTTTCAAGCGCGTTTGCCAAAGGAGGTGTTTGATGTTCAAGAGCCCTCCGCACGGGTTCACGGTGAGCCAGGGAGTATGAGCTACAAAGTACGTGATTGCCGTAAAATTTCAGGCGCGAATTTGAGGAGACGCATTGTAAATACTGCAATTCAAGAATGGTCGTACTTTGGATTCGGGATATATGACCTAATTCACACCCGAGACGATAATCCGAATTATAAACGAGAGCCTTGGAAGCGTCCCGTAATCGATTCAGCTGAAGCTATGCGTGTTGCTGACTCTATCGCTGGTTATTGGTCGTCGACGCCAGATAGCGCATGGATATTAGAACGACAAAATCAATCTTGGAATATACGTGGTGGTGACAGTCGATGGAGGAATCCATGGTCTGCAGCATTTGTTTCGTGGGTGATGTGTGAGAGTGGATTAGGTGATCTAAATCGCTTTGCGCGCTCAGTTGCTCATTATAGTTATATCGATCAAGCAATAATGTCGCGAGCAACCGCTAATTCAGTGTCGGCCTTTGTCGCTTTCGATGTTGGAGAAAAAATAATTGAGCCGGGAGATCTTTTGTGCCGCGGCAGCAGGCCGGAATATCAAACTCTAGCTGAGCGGCGAAGCCAGATAGGAGTTGGTGCCCGAACGCATTGCGATATTGTTATAAAGCTAGACCCCGAAAAAAAGCGCATTTTATTGATAGGAGGAAATGTCCGTGCTTGGGTAAGTCTCAAAATCTTACCAGCAGATTTTAGTAATGACGGATTGTTAATTCCTGCGCCTTATAACGGTCGTCGCGTTTTCGCTCACTTAAAATTGCAAGCCGATGAGGTTGAAAATAGGGTTTTTGAAAATAGCCCTTCCGTTCAAGAGTTATTGTGTAGCGGGTACGATTTCTATTCATTGGGCATTATAGATGAGAATTCTGCCAAGTGTATGGCTCAGGCTAAAGATTAAGGTTCGAGAGGTTTGGTCTTATATGAAAGTGTTATACTTGGTGAAAACTAATCCTTTAAAGGGCCGAGAAGCTGATTTTAATCGATGGTATGAACAGGTCCATCTTGATGAGGTTTTAGAGATTTCTGGGTTTAAGTCAGCGCAGAGGTTTAAATTGACGCCGGAGCAAATGCAATTAGATCAAAATCACACTTATCTCACTCTGTATGAAATAGATAGCGACGACGTAAAAGGAACTCTAGAGAATCTTCGTAAGGCCACTTGGTTACAAATGACTGACTCTTTGGATCTTGGGTCGATTGATGTCACTGTCGTGAGGTCTTTAGGTAAAAAAATTACTGCTCCTTGACAAACACTTGGACAAGTTCAAGAAAGGTCCCATCGGGATCCTTAAAACAGAAAAATTGGCTATGAGAGTTTTCAGACATTTTTACCGTTACCGGCTCGCTTAAAAGTTCTACCCCTTGGTTTTTTAAGTATAAATAGTCAGCGTCGATGTCAGCGGTGGATAGGGCAATCCGCGCGAGGCCTGGTTGGTATAGCGTTGCGTATGGTGGTGATTCATTTCGTGGCGATTTCCATTCGAGCAAATCGATAATAGTGCGCTGGTTGGCATTAGTCAGTGACATCAGAGAGCCCCTTACTCGGTATTGCGACATGCCCACCGCATTAGCAACTTCCTCCGTATTGGTTTCTGGTACTGACCAATACTGCTCAAACCCCAACATTTCGTAAAATGCTCTCGACCTTTCATAATTGCTGCAATTGATGTTTACGTGGACCAAGCCAGTTATGTTCAAAACGCTCTCCTATTTTCGTAGACTACTAAACAGTGCTAGATATTTTCTTAGATAACCGTATCGCCATTGTCGATAACCATCTCTGTTCCGGTTATATGCTTAGATTCGTTAGACATCAGATAAACTATCATATGCGCAACGTCGCTTGGTTCGCCTATTCCCAACTGCTTGCGAGTCTCCTCCGGGTCTTCTTCAGCCAGTAAGTCTTTTCCCAACAGTGTTTTAAGAGCATGATGGACCATGGGAGTGCTAATTGATCCTGGGTGAACTGAATTACATCGGATGTTTAATTTGTTTTGTCTGCAATGGATAGCTATAGATTTTGACATAGACCGGATGCCGCCTTTGGCTGCAGAATAAGCGACATATGAACCAAGGCCAATCAATGCGGCTGTAGATGACATATTCACAATTGAGCCGCCGCCATTAATTTTCATTAATTTTATGGCCGATTGGCAGCCCCAGAACGTGCCATCTAAATGGATATTCATTACCTCTCTCCAGGACTGGGTAGTAGCTTCCTCTATGCTGGCGATTGGAGCGATGCCGGCGTTATTAACTAGCCCGTCAAGTCGACCGAATTTATTCTCAACAAATTTCATTAATTCGGACCAAGTGGACTCATCGCTCACGTCCTGATTAAAAAATATCCCACCAAGTTCATTCGCTAAAGGGCGCCCTTTTTCTGCATCAATATCAGTCATTATGACCGTCGCTCCCTCGGCGATGAGTGATTTTGAATCCGCTAGCCCAAGGCCTGATGCGGCTCCAGTAACGATAATTACTTTGCCTTCTACTCGTTTCATATTGGATTCGCTTTGTCTAGGTTAATAGATAAGTACAGTTGTGAAAGATACATTAGATATTTGATACATCATAATTAAGGCATTTGAAGTGAGACATTTATGTAGTTATTATCATTAATGCCATGGTGTATCCTACTAAGAATTGATCTAGTATGAAATATCTGGGATAAACCTCATCATGAGACATCTTAAGTTAACATCTATAATCTATATGCTCATCGCCATCTTAATTATTGTTTACGTTGGCTGGGTCGTTAGTTTTGAAATTAATCTAGGTAGAAACCAACCGATGGGCGGAAATTCTATTGTTATTGCTACTTACAACAGTGAGAACGATAGGCATGAGCGCGTATTGAGCGTGAGGGAAGTTGACGGGAAGTACTACATCGCAGCTAACCACTGGCCTCGAGCTTGGTATAGGCAAGCGATAGCAAACCCTAACGTAGAAGTAAAAATGGCTGGAGAAGAGAGATTTGGAAATTATAGTGCGGTGCCACTCATGGGTGAAGAGGATCAACTGCTTCGAGAGAGGTATAACCTCAGCTTTCGTTCCCGCGCGCAAATGGGGTTTCCTCCCCGATATTTTTTGCGTCTTGATCCTCGCTGAGAGAGGTTGAATTTTTTAAGATAATGTTTGTTGTCAGGTGATGGGTCCGCGCAATTTAAGATTTTTTCTTTACTGGTTACCATTCTGGTATTGCCAAGTACCCCACTTGGCTGAATCATACTCCGTACCTAAGACGGAGTGGGATCAACCAGATTTACAAGGTGTGTGGAATTTTTCCTCAAATGTGCCTATGCAGAGGCCTAGTGATTTTGGCCAACGACAATTCTTGACTCAGGATGAAGCCAAAAACGCGCTCCTCCGCCCAGAGTTAGGTGCAGGGGCTGGAATTGTGCCCCCTAATCAATTTGGTATCGAATCCTATTATAGTGATATACGAGTAGATAATTCCGAGCTTGATGGCCGAGTGCGAACTTCTCATATTATTTATCCTCAAGATGGCCGAATTCCTCCTCGAGTAAGTAATTTAAAGAAACGACCTGGGGGTGTGAATCCTCTGAGTGGAAATAGGCCTGTCCGATTTGTTGTAGGAGGGATTGGAAGAGATGGTCCGGAAGATAGGGGTCTGTCTGAGCGCTGCATAGTTGGATTCAATCAGGGTCCACCGTTTACTCCGAGTCTTTACAATAACCATGTGCAAATTATCCAAAACAAAGACCATGTTGTGGTCATGACAGAGATGATTCATGACGCGCGCATAGTGAAATTTGGAAAAAATTCTTCCCTTGATGATGCAGTTAGATTTTGGTCAGGAGATTCGCGTGGCAAATGGGAAGGGGATACGCTCGTGGTTACAACAGGAAATTTCAATGGTTTAACTCAGAGTTTCGATGGATTCGGCTCCTCAGAAAATAGATTACTTACCGAACGGTTTACTCGAATTGGGCCTCGAACAATTAATTATGAATTTACCATTGACGACCCGATGACATTCTCGGACCATATAACGGCTGTGGTTCCAATGTCGAAAGTCGACGCTCAACTTTATGAGTATGCCTGTCATGAAGGTAACTACGGTATGGGAAATATGTTGCGCGCAGCTCGGCGCAGAGATCTTGATAATGTTTCAGATAGGGTAGCTGAAATTAATCGTAGGTAGCTTGGCGGGTTCTTCTGTAATTAGGTTTAAGAGGGACCACTCATGAGTGGTCCCTCTTAATTTGCGATGACAAAATTTTAAAGAGGATATATGGTTTTACGCGCTTATGGCGCGCTTAACCAAATTTTGCATTAATGGGATCTTAAACCCGTTATGGGCGAGAGGCTTTGCTCCTTCCGTCGCTAGCTGCATTACTGACTGAGCCGTTTGTTCGTTCTTAGGCTTCCCCTTCAATACATTTTCGACGCTGGTTAGACGTCGTGGTGTAGTTTGGACTGCCCCCGCTACGATCCTAGAATCAGCAATGTTGCCCCCACTGACTTTAAAAGCCGCAGCAATATTTACTAAAGAAAAATCCCAAACATTACGATCAGCGACTTTTTCCCAATAAAAGTTTGCGTCAGCCCAAGTGCTCGGAATTCTAACAAAAGCAAGTATATCGCCGGGGCGCAAGATTGTGGTGTTCTCTATATCGTTAGCAGGCCCAACAAAAAATTCCTCCGCAGAGACAACTCGCTCTCCAGAAGAGTTGCGAATGACCATTGAGGCATCTAGGGCAACTAGGGCGGATGAAGTATCGGATGCTCCTGCTGCTACACAGCGACTAGCATCGAATAGCGCATGCTCTCGATTCATCCCCTCTGGGGTGTCTGCGTAGCAAAGATTTCCGCCTGCGCGATAACAGGAGAGCCCTCGCCGGTAATACCAGCAACGAACATCTTGCGATACGTTTCCTCCGATGGTTCCTATGTTTCTGATTTGAGGACTCGCCACCATCGATGCGGATTTTGTGAGCAGTGAATAGCTGCTTTTGAGTAATTCGTTATTTGTTATCTCGGTGAGTGTGGTCAGCGCGCCAATTTCGACTCCGTCAGTTGTTTTTCTAATTCCCCTTAATTGCTCGATGGAGCTCAGGTCAATGAGAGCGTCAACAGATTTAGCTCGGTCTTTTAACCAGCCATAAGTATCTTGACCGCCTCCTACTAACCAACCTCTATCAGCGAAGCGGTTTGCAATCTCGAGCGCATCCTCTATCTTTACCGGCTGGTAAAGCTCCATGTTGGGCATAACGTCATGTGATGGCATAGTTAACCTCAGAAAGTATTAGTTTTAAGTGATTTAGTGCTGTACGAATTGCCCGCTAAGTGATCAATGATCATGTCCGTAGTTGTGGGCGCACTATTAAAAAGATGGCCGTCCAATGCATCGGTTATAGCACTGGCTAGAGCAGCTGCCATTGCACCCTGAGTGGGTTCTCCTATACCTCTTCCACCGGTTGGATTTTGAGGGTCGGGAATATTTACTGCTTGCTGGGTTGTCTCTATGGGTACGTCCATGTTGGTAGGCGGTTTATTTTGATAAAGACCAGTATTTGCAGGTAACCCATTCTGGGGGTCGTAAACGTGACGTTCCAAATTGGTTAATCCTACTCCCCAAACCATTCCGCCTCGCATCGCGTTAGCAAAGTTCTTTGGGTGCTGCACGGTGCCACAATCAGCAACTGCGGTGTAATCGATGATTTCAATCTTACCCGTATCAGTGTCTAACTCAATTTCACAGAAACCAACAATATTACCCGGAGGTTGGCCTTGCCCAGGAATATTGTCTTTAGCGACCCCGACTAAGCCAGTGCCCGAAACACCCTGCGCAGCGAGTTGAGTTAAGGGATTTATGTCTTCTGGGTAGACTGAGCCATCATATTTTTCGCCCAACTCAATTGCTCGTTGTGCAGCCTGGGCGTAGGTAATACCCACTGAGTTATCATCCGAGCGGAATACTCGCTCATCCCCAATCTCATAAGCTGCGGGTTCTCCACCCAGATCCATTGCCGCAATCTCTTTCATCTTAGCGATCAAATCTTGACCCGCAACCCAATTAGTTCTGGCATGAGTAAAGATGGTATTGCTTCCCCCTTGACCAGAACTGTGGGGGAGATGGCGATCGGATCTGCCGCGATGAATTTCGCACCTCTCCCAAGGCATTTGCAGCACTTCTGCCGCTGTGCGAGCGTTTGCCGCATAGGAATATGTTCCTAAGTTGCCGACACCTGAGTGAATGTGTAGTTTGCCGTCCGGTGTAATGCGCAATAAGCCGTCGTATCCTCGACCACCCGCACCGTGATAACCGATACCGACACCAACACCACGTTTCTTGCTGCCACCAAGATCACGAGATTGAGTTTCACGTTCGTTCCAGTTAAATTCGCGGCGGCCCTGATCAAGCGCTTCTGCAATGAATGAACTCGTGACCGCTCCCTGGCTACCACCCTGATATCCATCGCTGCGGAGAGCATTCATGCGACGAAAGTCAACACGGTCTAGTCCGACCGCAGCAGCTAACTTGTCAGTCATAGGTGAAAGTACCGCTGCCATTTCATTTTGCCCCGGTCCACGTTGAGCGCCCCTAGGCGTTGTATTGGTATAGACGGAAACGCCTCGGTACCTCATGGCTTCGGGCTGCAGGCAAACTGTTACATGCTGTGCCGATGAATTTCCACTGCCACCCCCAGTAGCCCCGCCATCGTTTACAATAGCTAGATCCACCCCGCAAACCTTACCGTCTTCTTTAACGCCAATTTTTATCCAGCCTTGGATTCCTGAACGCGCTGAACCGATGTAAAATTCTTGCTCTCGTGTGATACGCAGTTGGACAGGCCTATTTAATACCCGAGAAAAGTTACCGCTAATGGCCATGAATGGGTAAGGTCCAATTTTTGAACCAAAACCGCCACCAGTTGCTTCATTGATAAAAACCAAGTCGGCGAGGTCAATATTTAGCATGCGAGCTAATCCTGCATTGTTGGCACTTTGGGATTGTGAGGAGCCGTGGAAATAACATTTACCATTTTCCCAATAGGCCATACAGGTTCTTGCTTCTAACGAGTGATGAGGATAACCGATAGTAACAAAGGGTTCTTCAACAATTGCTGCTGCCTCTGCAAAAGCGGTATCTAGATCACCAAAATTCCACTCGGTGGTAAACTCTCCGTCGACTGGATTGCGACCACTGCGCAAGGCATCAATTGCAGCCTGAGGCCATTTTATATCTTTTATCTCGGCTCCGACGATGGGAGTTCCCTCTGGGCCTTCTTCTCTAGTTCGAACTAGCACGTTACCCTCTGGGTAGGCGTTCTTGCCGCCAGGGGTCAGGCTTTCCAACGGATCTGTGACAAAGTCTCGGCGCTCGAAGTCTATACGTATACGGTCGATGGCGGATTCAGCAATTTCCTCAGTAATAGCCGCAACGGCAAGGATAGGTTGCCCGACATAGGTTACATAGTCAGAGGCCAAAGCCGGATTAGCCGGAGGAGCGCTTGGTGCGAGGTCGTCCGCTGTATATATTCCGACTACTCCATCCATTCTAAGGGCTTCAGAGGCATCGATATTCACAACCCGCCCACTAGGCAGCGGGCTTGTTAAAAGACGAGCAAAGACCATACCTTCAGCTTTATAATCTTCTGCATACTTAATCTCACCCGTGACCTTGCCAGGCACATCAGGTGGCACAAAATCGCGTCCTATATGTAAGCTCATGCTAATTGCCCCGAGGCGCGCAATACGCCATTAATATAATGTTCGTACGCTCCGCAACGGCAGAGATTCCCGGATAATGCCGCGCGGACTTCCTCTTTGCTCGGGCGTGGGTTGTTGTTTAACAGCCCGACCGCTGACATCACTTGTCCCGGAGTACAGAAGCCACACTGTGGCGAGTTCTCTACTATGAATGCTTCTTGAACCGAGTGTAATGTCCCGTCTGCCGCTTTGATCCCCTCTATGGAAACCACAGCCTTGTCTTTTACATTGTGGGTTAAAACTGAGCAGGAGTAGTTGGGAACGCCTTCTATTAGCACTGTACATGCTCCGCATTCACCCCGATTACATCCTATCTTGGTACCTGTTAGATCAAGTTTATAGCGAAGGGTATGCGCGAGGGTTTCTGATGGCAATACATCCACGGGCCTGCTTCGGCCATTAATCTTTAGATTTATCAAACGCTCGGCAGCTCCCGCGCCTCCCTGAGCTTGGGTAAGATAGATGCCCGCGCCTGTCGAAGCCGCAGCGCCTGAGAAGATTACTCCCTTGATAAACCGTCTGCGAGATAGTTTAGAATTCACTGAATTAGTCCCATTTTTATTATTAGATTGCGCTGAATTTTTACTGCAACATCGGCGCGTGCTTTACACACTTATACTCAGTTTTGACACTATGCTCTTTGGCTAAGAAAAGCAATAGAACAGGGGA
>MDSW01072575.1_pt1 | contig 12415 bp, 10 predicted proteins | sample 811171 | NCBI WGS metagenome assembly MDSW01 (sample SAMN05326641, study PRJNA326480) | marine metagenome | isolation source: seawater | place: Atlantic Ocean: North West | collected 2012
CGTAAATTAATTCTTCTTTTTCGTTGTCATATGACACACTCATATAATATTTTTTCAAAGAAGATAATTGTTTAATATAATTACTGTCTTTAATTTCATGAAAATGTGTTGCAAAAATATGAGAAGATTTTTTTTCATTTAATTTTATCAAACCTGTAGTAAAAATAGATATAGCATCTTTTGTAGTTGTTCCACTACATAATTCGTCTCCCAATATTAATGAATTTTTATCTGAAAATTTCAATATAGTATTAAATTCACACATTTCAACCATAAATGTACTTAAATTTTTAAAAATATCATCATTGCCAATAATACGCGTAAATATAGAACTATAAGGTTTATATTGAAATTCAGCAGATGGAACATACATACCGGTTTGTGCCATTATGATATTAATACCAATTGCTCTTATTAAACTAGATTTACCAACAGCATTGATTCCAAATAGCAAAACACCATCTTTATCATCATTCTTTCCCAATGAAATATCATTACAAGTATAATTGATATCTTTATTTAAATGATAAATAAGAGGATGTTTGATTTGTTTTGCAATAAAATAACTTTTATCTTGGTCATCCACTATTTCTGGTTTGCATAAATTATATTGTTCAGCACATATAAAACGACTATTAATAAAATCAAAAATAGAAATAAACTTAGATATGTAATTAATTTCATCATTGAATACTAGTAATTTATCAATAAATTTTTGGAATGCGTTATTTAATATAGGTTTAAAATCAGTTGACCAGTCAAAAATATCAATATGTAATTCATCAATAAGTGGACTTTGTATTTTATATTTGGATGATTTTGCGTTTGATACTTTTTGAAAAGATAAATCATGAAAATAATTCATATAGTCTAATTTATTACATTTATATTTTTCTTCTATAACTTGGTAACGTGTAAAAGTAGTTTGTAATGTAGCAGGTGTTTTTTCTGTAACATTGTAAAGCATTTTAACTTTATTATTTGTAAAACAACTTTCTAAATGGCGTTTTATATGTTTTAAATGTTTTTTATTTTCCTGTCCTTTTTTTACATGTAAATTAACATTTTTATCGTTATTAAAAAAATTAACATCTTTAATAGAATCAATTTCAGCTATTTTTTTTAAATTAACATTTGTTTCAATATAAAGTTTAATTGTTTTGATATTTTCATACGCATCGTTTATATTGATATCGTGAATTTGATAATATTTGCTCAATGATTCTAAAAAAGGTTTATTTTTTGTAAGTCTATATATTATAGTTTCAATAATGGTTAAAGAATTATAAAAATTTGATATTTCACACGGTTTCACTTTAAAAAGGGAAAATTTTCTAGACATTTTTTCAATATCAATAATATTTTTCATTTGATTTGTATTATCTTTTACAAAATTACTATTTTGTAAAAAAAGATCAATTGCAAAATATTCATTGTTCAATAAGTCTTGATTTTTAATTGGGTGTAAAAGTTTTTCTTTTAACAATCGTCTACCCATATTTGTTTTACATTTATTTACAAAATTTAAAATAGAACCAAATTTATCCTTTCGTTCATTATTTAGAATATGTAATTGTTTTAATGAATGAGTGCCAATAAAAACATTATTTTTATTATTATCAAATGTTGGTTTTTTTATATTTTCAATAACCGTTTTATTATGAGTTTGGATATAATTAAATAAAAACGCTAATGTAAATGTTGCTTGTGGATTTTTGGATAGATTATACGATTCTTTAAAACAACTTATATCAGGTACCTTATAAATATTTTGTAATATTTCTTCTTGATAAATTTGTTTTTTACAATTTTTAAGCAACTTATAATTATAAAGATCTTTATTGTTCACATTAAAAACTGTTGTAATATTTTCAGGTATATTTAACGCATCAATTAAATATTGAATATTATAATTACTAATAATAATAATTTGATTGGGTGAATATATAGAATAAACTCTTTCAAAATCATCATATTTTGAAATATGTTTATTATATTTTATAGCATATTGATATAAATTAACCGAACCTGTGATAACATCAATAACACTTAACCCACAATATAATTTATTAGTTTTTAATAGATTATCTTTTATATGTTCAAAAAACACACACATTACTTTATTAGTATGGCATTTATCATTATCAACAAATGATATTCCCGCTCCAGGAGGTATATTAAATATTTCTTTACGATCAATAACTTCACCATTTTCATCTTTAATTTGTGCCATAACTGGAACATAGAATCCATTTCCAGCAATTTTTTGTGTAATTTCTCCCAGATTACATGAGAGTGGTGTTCCAGACATAAGAATTTCTTTACCACGATGCTTTTCATTCTTTTTTTTTACAGCATATCCAGTAATCTCGGAAAAATCATATATATTAGATTTACTTATATCTTCCATCTTTCCTTTTTCGGAAAGAGCATATACCTCATAAAAATCTCCAACTTGCATAAGTAAGATAACTTTTTCAGTTTTATATTTTTCTTTATATTCATTTAAAGCATTGAAATATTGTTTTTTTGTTTTACCCATATTATATATATATTTGAATATATATAATATCAAGGAATCTTTAAGTAGGTTATAAATTAATTTTGCATGTAATTATGTATTAAATTATCGGGGTTCTTATTAAAAACATCCCCACTCAAATAAGCATTTTCATAAATTTGTCGTAAAACTTTTTCAGGTGCAGCTGTCCCTATTTTTATTAGATTATGTTGTCTCAAGTATTCTTTAATATCTGGCAACGATTTTTTTTTCAATAAATTACATTCTTTTTTTAGTTTTTTTCTAGTTCTACGATTTTTTACTAACACACTAACACGACCTTTATGTTTTCCTAATTTAAATGTTGTTTTTCTAATTTTAACTTTTTTCATTTTTTTATTTTTATTTTTTATATCTTTCAGTTTTTCTTGACGTATTAAAATGGGGTTTGGTTTATTTTGGATAGGAGCAATAATTGGAGAAACATTAACGATGGGTGAAACAAAATGTGGTTGAGGAGTTAATTTTTCCTTCAATGATTTTTGCCATTGTCTGTATGTTGGTTTATTTGAATTTTTCAAACAACTATATGGAGGAGGATTTTTACTACCGTGTATAATAATACTTGTTTTATTATTCGTAATAATATTATTATTGGTGGTTTCCATTGGTTTAATATCTATCCCTTCTTGAATTGGTTGATGTGGTTGTTGTTGTATTTCTGCTTGTATTTGTTTGTTTATCTTTTTTTCTTTTTTTCTTTTTTTTTTAATTTTATTTTCTTTAATAACGCTATTCAAATATGTCATATGGTCAGAAAAATTTTTTTGAAAATTATCATTATTACTTTCAGCGTGTTCATTTTCATCATTCAATATTTTTTTTTTCTTTTGATATTCTTTTATTCTACTCATTAATTGTTTTTTAACATCATTTGGTTTTAATTCATATGACATTTTTTTTTGTCTTTTTTTTCGTGTTTTGGATTTTTTAGATCGTTGTCTTGAAAAAAACAATGGATTTATTTGTATCGTTTTTTTTCGTGTGCTCATTTAATATATATAAAATACTAAATATATTAAATTGGTTAAACATACATATTTGAAAATATGTTATCATTTTTCCGTGATTTTACTTCGTTGTTGTTTAAATATAATTTAAATCCATTATCCATATCTTTTTTTGTAATAATTTTTTTAGATATTTCTTTTTTACAAAAAATTCTTCTGCCGTGTGCGATTTTAACCTTAGCTAATAACGTTTCCATATCTCGACCGAAATATTTGAAATAATCCATCTTATCTTCAAACCAAGAATCAGGTATATTTTTTTTAAATTCCCAATCGATATCTTTAAGTTTTTTTGTAAAAATTAAATTTAATTCATGAGAATTATAATTATCAGTATTGTATCTCCATGTAAATCGTGAATCTAATCCTTGATTATAAGCAAAAAAACATTTATCCAATTCTTTCTCATATCCTGCTATTATAACCATTAAATTATTTTTATGGTCACTTAATCCTTCGCATAATGTATCTATACATTCCTTGGCAAAAGAATCGCGTTTTTGTGTATTACCTAAAGCATAAGCTTCATCTATAAATAATACTCCTCCTAGTGCGTTTTTTATAACTTCTTTAGTTTTAATTGCGGTTTGTCCTAAATAACCAGCTATTAAATCAGCACGTGTTACTTTTTTAAATGTATTTTTTTTTAGAACACCCATTTTACTAAAAATTTTTCCCATTATTTTTGCTGTTTCTGTTTTACCAGTGCCAGGAGGTCCATAGATAACAACATGCATAAAATCACTATTTTTGTTATTTTTACTAATATGTAAATTTTGAATGAAATAAATGATTTGATCTAAAATAGATGCTTTTAAATTTGCCATTCCAATCATATTATTCAATTCCTTTAAAGGTTCGACAATTTTATGTATTGATTCAATATCTATACTATAATTTATTGTATTATCTAGAGGATATTTATCTGTCAAATTAATTAAGTCTTGTAACACGTTTATATCTGCTTCCACTTGAACAAATGTTTTTTTAATTTGTATTTGTGGTGGTATTTTTATTGGTGGTTGTATTTTTATTGATTTTTGTTTGATATATGGATTTTCATTATTCCAATATTTTTCTGGTTTACAGTATTTTCTGTTTACATCTTCTAAAAGAAAATGTAAAGATTTGTTATGTTTATTTTTATTAATATTGGTTGATTTATCCAGGTGTCTGATTAATCTGTTATAATATGGGTTTGTTTTTTTATTTTTATTATATTTTGTGTCAGGCATATTTATATTAAAAATAGTATTACTGTTTAAATTTGTTTGTTTATTGTATTTACCAGTACTAGTAAATAATAACAAATTGTCATTAATTTCGTTTCTAGATATATCTAATAAAGATAATTTACGATTATTCTTCATATCAGGTAATAATAGTGGAAAAATATTATTGTTTGAATTATCTTTATTTTTATTTATAATGTTTTTATTGTTATTTGTATTATTATTGTTATGATTTTTGTTCATTATACATATAATGAGATATTTATAAATAATTTAAAGATTAAATTGAAATTTAAATTAATACATTAATGAATAATAATAATATGAATATGAATATGGATATGAATATGGAGGAATTAGATAAAGAACAAATATTTAGTTTAATTGAATCTTATTTTTATAATAAACATTTACATCAGTTGGTAAGGCATCAGGTAGAATCATATGATAATTTTGTAGGTAGTGAAATTATCAATACGATAAATATGTTTAATCCAGTGGTCATTCATTCCGATCATGATTATGTTCCGGAGTGTAAAAAATATTCATTGGAAATTATTATTAATTTTAAAAATTTTCACATATATAGACCACAGATACATGAAAACAATGGTGCTACTAAGTTAATGTATCCTAGTGAAGCACGATTAAGAAATTTTACATATTCATCGACGATGATATTGAATATGCATATAAAAATCATTCATCGTTATGGGGCAAATTTGGAAATAGAACAAACGTATCATAAAATGATACCAAAGGTACATATTGGTAAACTACCAATTATGTTAAGATCTAGTATTTGCGTTTTGACACAACATAATCATATAAATAATAAATTAACAGGAGAGTGTGGATTAGACCCAGGAGGTTATTTTATTATAAGTGGTTCGGAAAAAACATGTTTGGGACAAGAACGTGCTGCTGAGAATATTGTATATTGTTTTAATATTAAAAAAAATAATAATAAGTGGTCGCATATGGCAGAAATTAAATCGGTTCCATCATGGAAATGTATATCTCCAAAACAAATTAATGTTATGATAGCCAATAAAGATAATGGATTTGGACATTCAATATATGTTCAAATTCCTAGAATTAAAAATCCAATTCCATTGTTTGTATTATTTCGTGCTCTTGGTATAAATTCGGATGAAGAAATATGTAAAAAAATTATTTTGAATATTAAAGAAAAAAAAATGAAAAAAATGTTATTTGCGTTAAAGGCATCAATCATAGAGGCTGGTGAATATACATCATATGAAAATTCGTTAGAATTTATCATTTCAAATGCTATGTATACACCTATAAATATGGATAAAGAAACAGGTATTCAAAAGAAAAAAGAATTTACTATTTCTGTAATAGAAAATGATTTATTTCCACATTGTAAAACCAAACAAGAAAAAATTTATTTCCTAGGGTATATGACTAATAAATTATTACGAACTAGTTTCGGTTGGAGAAAAGTAGATAATAGAGATTCCTATAAAAATAAAAGAATAGATTTGACGGGAACATTATTGAATAATTTATTCAGAAACTATTTCAATAAATTAGTAAAAGATATGCAAAAGCAAATCGTTCGTGAAATAAATAATGGTTCGTGGAAATCAACTAATGATTTTGAAAATATTATAAATCATACAAATATTTATAAAGTTGTAAAATCAACCACAATTGAAAACGGTATTAAAAGAGCACTTGCTACAGGAGATTTTGGTATTAAAAATACAAATTCAAATAAAGTGGGTGTGGCGCAAGTATTGAACCGATTGACATATATTTCAAGTTTAAGTCATTTGAGAAGAATTAATACACCAATTGATAAAAGTGGAAAACTAATTCCACCTAGAAAATTACATAATAGTGCGTGGGGATTTATATGTCAAGCAGAAACTCCAGAAGGGCAGAGTGTTGGTGTTGTTAAAAACATGAGTTATTTATCACACATAACCGTAAAATCACATTCTGAGATATTATATGATATAATCGAACCACATATAATAAAAATAGACACATTAGAACCGGAGGAATTATTTGATATGGTAAAAGTTTTTATAAATGGTAATTGGATAGGTATATCTCACGAACCAGAAAAATTATATTTATTTTTGAAAGATAAAAAATATAAAGGAATTATAAATATTTATACCAGCATTACTTTTGATTATACATCAAAAGAAATTAAAGTATGTAATGAGGCAGGAAGGCCAACAAGACCAGTATTTAAAGTAAAAAATAATAAATCCTTATTTACTAGAGAAATTGGTGAAAAAATAGCGAATAAAGAATTAGTATGGCATGATATGTTATCCAATCATAATGTAGAGGAAAGTATAATTGAATATATTGATCCGTGGGAACAAAACGCATCTTTAATTGCTATGAAAAAAGAAAAAATGATAAATTCACTACAAAATTTCACACATTGTGAAATTCATCCTAGCACTGTATTGGGAATTTTGGCATCTTGTATTCCTTTTCCTAAACATAATCAATCTCCTAGGGTTACATATCAATGTGCTCAGGGAAAACAAGCATTGGGTATGTTTGTTACTAATTATGAAAATAGAATGGATAAAACAGCATATGTCCAACATTATTCAATGAGACCATTGGTTGATACTAGGATTATGAATTTCTTAAATTTACATAAAGTTCCATCGGGTGAAATGGTAATAGTAGCTATTGCTAGTTATTCTGGTTATAATCAGGAAGATAGTATCATATTCAATCAAAATAGTATTGACAGAGGTTTATTTTCAGCAACTATTTATCATACTGAAAAAGATGAAGACAAACAGGTTCACGGAGATGAAGAAATAAGGTGTCAACCGGACCCTACTAAAACAAAAGGTATGAAGTTTGCGAATTACAACAAATTAAATAGTAAAGGTGTTATGCCTGAAAATTCACTCATTGAAAATAAAGATATCATCATAGGCAAGGTAGTTCCAATTAAAGAAGCTAGAAATGATCAAACAAAAACAATAAAATATAAAGATATGAGTAAAATAATTAGAACAAGTGAGGAATGTTATATAGATAAAAATTATATTAATAGGAATGGAGATGGTTATACATTTGCTAAGGTTAGAACAAGAGTTCATAGAATTCCTGTTATCGGAGATAAGTTCTCTTCAAGGCATGGTCAAAAGGGTACAATTGGCGTAACGCTACCAGCAGAATCAATGCCTCATACCAGAAATGGTCTAGTTCCTGATATTATTATAAATCCACATGCTATCCCATCAAGGATGACAATTGGTCAATTAAAAGAAACATCATTGGGAAAAGTTTTATTAGAATTGGGTTTATTTGGAGATGGAACTAGTTTTGGAACCGGTGTAGATATGAACTTGATTTCAAAAGAATTAGCAAAAAATAACTATCATAAGTATGGCAACGAAATATTGCAGAATGGTATGACAGGTGAAGTCATGGAAACCGATATATTTATGGGACCAGTATTTTATCAGAGATTGAAACATATGGTAAAAGATAAAGAACATAGTAGGTCAATAGGACCAATGGTATTATTAACAAGACAACCAGCAGAAGGTAGATCAAGGGATGGTGGTCTTAGATTTGGAGAAATGGAGCGAGATTGTATGATTAGTCATGGTGCCAGTCAATTTACAAAAGATAGAATTTATAATGTATCTGACAAATTTCAAGTATATGCCTGTAAAAAATGTGGATTATTTGCGATTTATAATGATAGTAAACATATACACAATTGTAAAACTTGTGGAAATAGATCGGATTTTATGTTATGTAAAATCCCATATGCTTGTAAATTGTTATTTCAAGAATTGATTACAATGAATATAGCACCTAGAGTAATTACAAATTAAATATAATAAAAATATATATATGAATAAATTTATAATTTTTTTACTTATAATATTTTTTATTATAATATACGAGTCGTTATATTCGAGTGTTTATAGATATTTTAATTCAACAAAATTATATAATAAAGCGAAAAAAATAGCAAATAAAAAAAATAAAAAACTTTTAGTTATAGGGGATCCGTGTATAGGTAATGTAATATTTAATTATATACAAAAAATGTTTCCTAATTATGGACACGGTAATGTCACAATTGATTTATATGGGTGTAATAAATGTGAAAAAGTTGATATAAATGATGAATATATTTTAGGTATGTATGAAAATAATAATTACGTTGTATTTGAGACAGGCACGTTGTCTTTTTCAAAAGATATAACAAAAACAATAAAAGAAATAAAAAGAATTAGTGGTGGTGATTTTTTTTCATCCGGTGGAACATATAGTTATTATTGGGAATATATAGGAAGTAAAATATATAGTTTAAAATATCCTGATACATTAAAATATATGATTTATCCTTTTGATTCTACGAAAAATAAAATATACAAATCAAAAAAGTTATTTGGGAATCGTAATTATATTAACTTAAATTTCAATACTATTTAGTTTTTTATTAAATTCTGATTGTAAATGTATCGGAATATGTTCCATATTAATTAATATTGTATTCATATGGTAACGTTTTTGATATTCTGGATTTTCTGATAATTTTTGTTTAAATAATTCTTGGTCATTCCAGTATTTAAGAGCCGTTTTTGGTCCACATTTTGGAAATACAGAAGGTATACAATCGCTCTTATCACCAGAAACAATTTTACAAAATAAATCTTGTTTTGGATTTCCGGATGAATTTTTAGATGTATTTACTTTCTTATATTTTAAAGTAAATAATTCAATATTTGGACAAATCAATTGTAAATAATCAGTATCACTTGTAATAATTTTTATATTAATGTCAGGATATTTTTTGATTAAATATTTGGCAGTTAGCGCGGCACAATCATCAGCCTCTAATTTACCATGTTTAAAAATTATATTCACGCCGGCCTTTTTGAACAATTCTTCGTTTTTATATGCCATTTCGAAAAATGGACCACCCATAAAACTATCGTCATATACGCGGTTTTTTTTATAATCATTATAATATTCCATTCTCCAAATATTTTTCCGATGACAATCTTTTGCTACAATTATTGTAGGATTTATCATTTTTAGTTTTTTGGCCATTTCTTGTATTTTGGAAACAAATGTTTTTTTATATTTTTCAACGAAATCCGTATTATCATAGGGATTTGATATATCCTCATCTTTTTTTGCACATTTAAACCAATTCATTATAGCATAATAGCGGTAAAAACAAAAATAACTTCCATCGATAATAATTACTTCTTTCATATTTATGTATTATAATACTTTTATTTGAGTAAATCAATTTTTTATATATATAAAATTTATATAATGATTGAAAATGTTGCTTTAAGATCATTTCAATCCGAATTATCACATATAAGTGCTTTACCTGCGCTTATTGAGGGAAAAAGCGTAACAAAATTATTATTTATTATATTTATTTGTTTTCATATTCACCGTTATATAAAATATTTTGATGAAGCATTAATACTATCAAAAAAACAACAGAATCTGTGGCCTTTTAATGTATTAGATTATACTATTATATTACTATATTTATTAATACTACATAAATCAAAAAGTTATTATTTATTATTTATATTTTCTATTCTATCAGGTTTATTATCTTTTTTCTTTATTTATATCGAACACGGTATGAAGGCAAAATTTTCAAATAATATATATACGGATATATTTATTTCAATTTCTTTAATATTAATATTTTTTTATGAAAAAAATAATAAAATAAGATTTTTTGTAATAAGAGATTTAACATATCATATAATGGAATTTATATATTTTTATTAGAGAATTTTTAAATATATTTAGAAAAAAACTTACATAATTATATAATGAATATTATTAATGATACTATGTCAACTATGACTTCTAAAATATATAGCGCAAAAAAAAGAATTGCAAAAATGAAATTACCTGTAAGGAAACGAGATTTTAAAGATAAATTTTCATATACCCAACGGTTAACAGAATCTTCAAAAATCATTGCAAAATATCCAGATAGAATACCTATTATTTGCGAAAGGATAGGTGATACTGTTCCCGATATTGATCGTAAAAAATATTTAGTTCCTGGTGATCTATCTATAGCTAATTTTATGTATGTAATACGAAAAAGAATTAAATTAAGTCCTGAAATAAGTATTTTTTTATTTGTAAATGAATGTATGGTTCCGTGTAGTGAATTAATGTCAAAGTGTTATGACGAACATAAAGATCAGGATGGTTTTTTGTATATTAAGTATGGTGGAGAGAGTACCTTTGGATAACAACAATTTAGGAAATTATTTTATGTATTATATTTATAAGCATGGTTGAAAAGAAATTAAATCAAATTTTAAAATCGTATAAATCGGTAGGTCCAACAAGTGATAATTCAAGTCGTTTGGTTAGATTGAAACAAGTACAAAAACGAGTTGGCACACCAAGTGGTAGCACAGTGACAAATTATCTAGGACAAAAGGTAACTGGTAAACAAAAAAATGTAAATGGTGCTTCAGCATCCGAACGTTTGTATTTTACTCGTTCATTTCCAAGAATGAGTTTAGTTAAACAATAAATATTTTTTTATATTTTCTATTATATTAATATAATGAAAAAATATATTGTAGAATTTTTGGGAACTATGTTTTTCCTTTTCGTGATCATGGCAGTTGGTAATCCTTTAGCAATTGGTCTAGCTTTGACCGCTGCTATCATGGTAGGTGGTAAAATTTCAGGTGGAAACTTCAATCCTGCTGTAAGTATTATGATGTATTCCGCAGGTAAATTATCCATGAAAGATTTAGCACCATATATCATTGCTCAAGTTGCTGGTGGTTTAGCAGCTTTAGAATTATCCAAACGTGTTCGTTTGTAATTTAATTTCTATTTATCATAATTAAAATTCTAATTATAATATATAAAATGGCAAGAAAAAGCAAAAAAAGCGGAAAAAAACGTTCAGTAGGTCGTAGTAAAAAAAAGTGCGGTGGTCAAAAAGGTGGTGATGCATGTGGCGACGCAACAACGAAGGTAGAAGAGTTAGTAAGTGAATTAGATATAGCACAAAAAATGCCAGATGATACGAAAGATGCTGAAGATATAAAAAGGATTACAACGGAATTAGCAAATGCAAGGGTGGGACAAACAAAAGCGTGTCAAAAAGAAGATGATGGAAAAACAGAAACAGATGAAAATGGAAAAACAAAAACAGATGAAAATGGAAAAGCACAACAAGTTGAGCAACAGGGAGATGGTGATGGTGATGGTGATGTTGATGGTGTCGTTCCCGGTGCTGTTATGACAAAAGATGGTCATATGTCAGAAAATGTAGATAACGAAGAAGGAGAAGGAGGAGAAGGAGAAAAAGTAGAAAAAGCAGAAAAAGGTGGTTTTTTAGCACGTATTGGTGGTGGTTTAAGAAGTATCATTGGTGGTAAAAGAAGACGTAGATCACGAAGAAAACGCAAATCGCGCAAAACAAAAAGAAAATCTAAGAAAAAGAGACGTTCGCGTAAAAGAAAATCCCGTAAAAAAAAGAAAAGCCGTAGACGTAGAAAATAATTTAGCAATTATTATACTATAATTATTAATCTAATAATAGTATATACAATGCCTAGAAG
>MDSW01025169.1_pt1 | contig 12413 bp, 8 predicted proteins | sample 811171 | NCBI WGS metagenome assembly MDSW01 (sample SAMN05326641, study PRJNA326480) | marine metagenome | isolation source: seawater | place: Atlantic Ocean: North West | collected 2012
CAAAAGGAATGTTTCGCGCACATACACTTTTATCCGGCGAACCGGAGGGCCAGCGGCCTGGTTCAAAGTTATGGATGTATAAATAGTCCTTCGTTCGAATAGCGCGACAAGGATAACCCTTGCCACCAGCACGGCACCCATCATGTCGTTCCATGGCAATAAAAGCCGCCTGACGTGATTCTGACTCACCACTGAAGAAGCCAACTAAGCTTTCGGCTGTCATCTGAGCTGGAACGGTCAAGCCGGCGACCTTCAAGAAGGTCGGCGCTAGGTCACTCAAATTAACCGGCTGCGCAACATCGCGTCCACCATCCGTGATACCCGACGGCCAACGGATCGCCAATGGAACTCGAGCGCCATCGTCGTACAAAGTCGCCTTGGCTCTGGGGAATGGCATACCATGGTCGCTTGTGACCACTACAATGGTATTGTCGAGAATCCCCTTAGACTCCAACGAAGCTATAGCATCCTCCACCATGGCGTCGAAATGTTCAATCTCTACCATGTAATCCAGCAAATCGTTCCGCACAATTTCATTATCCGGAAAGATGGGCGGTACGATCACCTTGGAAGGATCTTTACCTGATTTTACGCCTGTACCGGATTCGAACGGTCGATGCGGTTCAAAGGTCCCGAGCCAAAAACAAAATGGCTGGCCTTCCTCCACTTCGTCCAGAAAGGCATCAAAATTGGCGCTGTAATCTCTGTTTGTAATAAACCCAAAAGGCGGCTTTTTAGTTTTTTCTCGGTATTCGATACCTGCCGGGTTGATTGTCCTACCTCCCGGCCCAAGGCGTCCGGGACTCCATCCCTTGCCGGTGAATCCGACCGCGTAACCTGCCTGCTCGAGGAGCTCAGTATAAGTAGGATACTTCTTTGGTAAGGTACTGTGGATATTACCCGCCTCCTCCAACCGCCAGATCTCCTGGCCCGTTAAAAGAGCGCTGCGTGATGGGCCACAAGTCGGAGCGTCACAAAATGCTAGGGGAAACCTCAACCCTTCGCGAGCGATACGGTCAAAACCGGGAGTCTTGATAACGGGATCGCCATTCGAAGAGGTATGTGCATACGACTGGTCGTCGGAGATACAAAGCAGAATATTGGGTCTTTTCTGAGTCTCTGCTTCAGCCTGGAAGGACCAAAACAAAATCGCGCAGATTACAACAAAGGTTCGTTTCGACAGCATTATATTCCTCAGGTAATATCCGGATTTAAGAACGATTCTATTTTAACCTATCCCCAACACTCTTCGGCAACTTGTTAAACTCAGTAGGGAGACCATCGATGACGAATCCTCATTTCAACTATCGTCGCAATCTTATTGTTTGCGGTGCGGCTGCCCTAACTTCATTCACATCACCGTCGCTTGGGCTTCGCCGCGCTCCGTCGATAAAACCAAAACGAGTTGCTGCAATCGTCTCCACTTACTACAAAGGCTCTCACGCTGATGTCATTTTAGGAAAAATATTAGAGGGATGGGAACAAACAGGCGGTCCGGGACCTGCCCTCGAATTAGCAGCATTATATGTAGAACAGATTCGCGAAGATGACGAATCCGTTCGGATATGTCGCAAACATAATATTCCCATGTTTCGCACCATTCGCGATACCATCACCTGCGGTACAGACCATATCCCCGTGGATGGTGTTTTATGTATTGCTGAACATGGCGATTATCCGTGGAATGAACGTGGGCAACACCTTTATCCCCGTCGACGTTTCTTCCGCGAAATCACAGATACGCTGAAGGAATACGGACGACGTCTCCCGGTGTTTAACGATAAACACCTAGGTCCTGAGTGGGAAGATGCGAAGTGGATGTACGAACGAGCCCGGCGAATGCGTTTGCCTTTTATGGCAGGTTCGTCACTACCCGTCAGTTTCCGTAAGCCGGATATCCGAATCCCTGTTCGGTCATCCATTATGGCAGCGGTTGGCATTGGCTATGACGGCTTAGATATTTATGGGAGCCATGCCCTAGACTCGCTACAATCGGTCATCGAGAAACGCCGCGGGGCTAAAACCGGGGTGAAATGGGTGCAATTTTTCGAGGGCCCTGAAGTTGAACACGTGCTTCAATCGGGATTAATCGATCGGGAACTTTATGATGCAGCTCTGTTAGCAGTTCCGCAGGTTGCTCGAAAATTAGATGCACGACTCGCCCCTCCCAAGTCGTTAATATTATTCGAATGCGAAGACGGTTTCCTTGGCGCACAGTTTATGCTTCAATCTGTTATTCGTACTTCAGTTGCCGTACGGTTGACGGGCGTCAACAAACCAATTGCAATGCAGTTTGAGGAACGGCGTGAACCCAATCATCCACATTTCGCTTATTTGACAAAAGCAATTGAACGAATGATTCACACCGGTCACCCCAGCTACCCTGTAGAACGAACACTGTTAACCAGCGGTATCCTAGACAGAGCCATTCGCTCATGGAAATCGAACGGACAACGATTCTATACGCCGGAACTTGCGATTCAATACAAGCCTGTCGACTATCCCAATGCTCCGTTACCCGATTTACTCTCCGATCCAAGACTTCCACTCAGCAAACTGAACTTACCCCTTTAGAAGCGACTTACTATGATCCGCCGCGCATCCGTTTTCAACGTCCTCATCTGCTTCATATCAATCCCTGGATTAGCAAACGCCGGTGACAAACTCGATTTACCCAATATCTTTGGAGACTCGATGGTTCTTCAGGCGGATAAACCAGTTTCTGTTTGGGGTTGGGCTGAAAAAGGTACCACGATTGAAGTGACGTTCGGAGAGTCTGCTGTCCAGACCAAAGCAGACCAAAATGGTAAATGGAAGACGCAATTACCGACAATGCCAAAGAGCTTCCAGCCACGCTCACTCATCATTCACAGTGATAAACAACGAATCGAATTTAAAGACGTCCTTGTTGGCGAGGTTTGGCTCTGCGGTGGCCAAAGCAATATGGCATGGACCCTAAATAGTTCAAGAGACAGTGATCTGGAAATCGCATCGGCGAATACGGCCCATATTCGATTTATACGAGTCCCTTTAATCTCACGCGGTAATCCTCAAACCAATTTTGCCGTCACCTCACCTCAGGCAAGAGAAGGTAATTGGCGTATGGCAACCAGCGAACAGGTAGAGAACTGTACCGCGGTCGGATATTATTTCGCCCACCGTATAAGCCGTTTATTAGATACTCCCATTGGCTTAATAGACGTGTCGTGGGGCGGGACGATGGCGCAACACTGGGTGAGCGAACAAACCCTGTCAAGTATTCCTGAAATGCAACCGTACCATGACGACTACCAACAGGCCCTCGCTTCCTGGAACGCTGGTGGTGGTGAAACCGGAGCTCAGAAACGTTATAGCATGGATTTGGCGGCATGGGAGGCAGCTGTCAAATCAGCCAAGGATAACGGCACCAAGGAGCCTCGCCGACCCAATCCAACCGACTACCAAGACCCAAGTCACAAACGCCACCCTTCCGGCATGATCAATGGAATGATCTACCCTATCTCTCGTATGTCCGTGCGTGGTGTTCTATTTTATCAAGGAGAAAACAATTCGTTCGGTACCAGTTGGAAACCGTTTTATGCTACGTACCCCGCCGTGATCCGTGACTGGCGCGTCTTATTTGACGATCCCAACCTTCCTTTTGGGCTCGTTCAGATTGCCGGCTGGAGTAATCGTCGGAGCATGACATATGACATGAACCATCACACAAATGTCATTAGGGAACTTCAGCACCTTACATGGCAACAAACAGGTAATACCGGACTGGTTTCCAGCTACGATACGAATTCCAATGGCAGCATTCCCCCCAGCCATAAACGGCCGGTCGGCGAACGACTAGCACGCTGGGCTTTGAGTGAGGTTTACCAGGAAAAAATTGGTCGTCAGATTGCCTGGCAAGGCCCTCTCTATCAGAGCCATGTAATTAAAGACAATAAAATTACTATTTCATTTCAGGAGGAGACTGCGAAAGGCCTAAGGCTTAATAAAGATCTGGTAGCTGGCTTTTATATAGCAGCCCAAGATCGGGTCTTCCAACATGCAAAGGCACGAATAGCGGGCCAGAATGTGGTGGTTTGGCACGACGATATCAAAGAGCCGGTCGCCGTACGTTATGGTTTTAGCAATCTACCTCACGGAACGCTCCTAAACGGCAAGGAATTGCCCGCCTATCCGTTTCGTACTGACCCCTGGCCTATCACACCTCACCAATCCACCGGCGATTACGATATCCTAAACACCCCTCCTGTAACACCATCGGCGAAGGAGTAATCGATGAGATTCGGACAAACACTAATCTGCTTCATAACAATCTTTTCTGCCGTGGGTTACCAGAGACTGTATGCGTCCGCCACTGAACGGGCACCTTTGGATCGTCCAAATTTTGTTTTAATCTTCATTGATGACATGGGATACGGGGATATCGGACCATTCGGCTCCACCCAAAACCATACTCCGCATTTGGATCAGATGGCACGTCAGGGGCGCAAACTCACATCATTTTATGTAGCTTCTCCGGTCTGCACTCCATCCAGAGCGGCACTCATGACAGGATGTTACCCCCAACGGATTGGACTACAGAGAGGCTCCGGTCACATTGTTCTTTTCCCAGGCGATCATCACGGGCTACACCCCAACGAGGTGACCGTCGCGGAAACACTTCGTTCTGCGGGATACGCGACGGGATGTTTTGGGAAATGGCATCTTGGTGATCAAAAGCCCTTCCTGCCGACTTCACAGGGATTCGATGCCTATCTAGGCATTCCTTACTCCAACGACATGTGGCCATCTCTCAAACGTTTTCAATGTCCCGAACTGCCTATTCTGAAGGGTGACAAGGTCGTAGACACCGTAAAGGATATGGATGCCCAAGCAAGCCTCTGTAAGCGGTTCACCAACGCAGCGATCGACTTTATCAGGCAATACAAAGCAGAGCCATTCTTCGTCTACCTCCCACACGCCTTCGTGCATGCTCCCCGACAAGCGAGCGCGGATTTTATGCAGAATGCCGATACTGTTGAAGAAGCACAAGTAGAGGAGGTCGATTGGAGCGTCGGACAGATACTAGAAACACTTCGTCAAGAGGGACTATCCGATAATACCCTTGTTATTTTCACTTCGGATAACGGGCCAGCCGGCGGGCTATCCGCAGGTCCGCTGCGAGGCCGCAAAGGATCTGCTTACGAAGGCGGCCATCGGGAACCTACGATCGCATGGTGGCCGGGAACTATACCTGCTGCTACCAGGAGCGACGAAATCATAACCGCATTGGATATTCATCCCACCTTGGCGAAACTGGCCGGTACGTCAGTCCCTAAAGACAGGACAATCGACGGACACGTCAATACCGGCGTGCTCCTGGGCCACCCTGATGCCCGAAGTCCCTACAAACATTTTTTCTATCAGCAAGGCGGCAAACTTGCAGCAGTTAGGGCAGGGGATTGGAAGTTGTTTCGAAATGGCGAACTCTATAATCTACGAAGTGATTTAGGAGAAACGAATAATGTTGCAGCGAACCATGCAGACATCGTGCAACAGTTGCAACAACTCTTCATTGAATTTGCCAACGATATTCAGGACAATTCCCGACCGGTAGGTATCTTCGAGAACTCACGTACCTTGACCCCTCGCCGGGGGATCGATGGGGAAGACGCGTTTATTCCGACGCTTAAACTACCATTGCGAAATTAACCTTACACAATGCCAACCCTGATGCTGAGGACGATTGTCCAAATCGCAGGCATCGAAGATCACTATCTTGACAGCAATTCGTACGATTCGCCAGCTAAGTCTTCAAGACTGCATCGACCATCATAAGATACTCTGAAGTATCCGTAACGTGCCCTTGCGTACCTGTCTTGCTGACTTTCCTGAAACAGGAATTGCTTTTGTTTCAGGACAATCGCATATTTGTTCCCTGTTACACGTTTTAAGTCGACGTTGAGAAAGAGAATGTTCTGGCCCTTATAATTACCGGCTAGAACACGGCGTTCTTCGGGGGAGGGATTCCCTTCTAAAAACTCACTGACCTTGCCCACTCTATCTCCATCCAGTACCAAGACCGCAAACCGAGACAGCGTATCCTGGCTGTTTGAATCCGGATCCAGTTCATGCGTGTCGCGTTCAATGGAAAATTCTATGGCCATATATTGTCCCTGGAACAGGGATAAGGGGTCTACCGGAGCGAGCTCAAGAAACATCGTATCAGGACTTGCCCGCAGCATCCGATTTTGAACCACTAACATTCCAGTGTAAACAATGGTGCTCAATGCCGTTATTACAAGAACAATGCTTTTCCAATTCATACAGACATCTCGCTTTCTTCGCAACGAAACCACACCGCAGTCTTAAGATAAATCATCAATAAAACCATCGACATAAGAATGAGAACAAAGCCCGTAGCCATTAAGCCGGCCTGGAGGCTATGCGTCGAAACAAAAAGGGAAATAGAAAGATAAACCACACCGGCACCAAGAATTAATCGATCGTTTGCCAGAAATCCGATGGCAACTATCACCAGCGCAACAAGACAAGACGCGAGTCCAAACATTGACAGAGCAACAACCATCCCAATTGCTAATTTAACCTTTTTATTGACAATCGTATCCCAGCCGCCGCTTCCCCAAATGATTAAATAGACAAGCGTCAACGCATTGATAAAAGTACAAATGATGGAGAGCCACAAATCGGTCAAATCCCATGCGATGCCAATCCACAAATCGCTTAATTCCGGCCAATTAGAAGCTCCAAAACCGTGGTGCATCATTAAATCCAGGACATGCCAACCAGCTGCAAAGAGAAACGCCATTGCTAGTGGTTTATAACGCGGATGAATCGTCGGACTCAGAAACAAATAAGTCCCAATCGGAACCATTAAATAAACGAGCACGCGGACTAGTACATCATCATATCCGCCGAAGACTTCGGGCAGCATGTAGATGAACGTCCAGATTGTTGTAGAGGACGATAGGATACGATCCAAGTAAAGATCATATATCCAATAGGTTGATAGAGTTACGACTAGAGATGCAAGGAAAGAATTAACGCTCTCATCCCATGGTAGAATTTCGTAAGCTCCGGATATGAATAAAATCTTACCCATCAACGCCGCGACAAACGACAACTGCAGAAACACCGAATATTGATAGGTATCAACAGGCCAATTTTCGGCCCCTTGATACAACAACACTCCGAACGCAATAAGTACACCACCAAGAAGCAGTCGCGCCGATTCTATCTCGAGCACCTCAGACACCGTCAGGGCTAATAGCAATAACCCCGCAACGATTACGGCACCAATGCCGATTAATATGCGCAGGTAAATTGGAAATGTGGAATAACTAATCTCACGCGAAGCGAAGTCTAATGCTTTAACAGCATCCCCATCTGTAAGTCCTGTATTTCCAAGGGCCTGGCCAATTGTAATACACCGGGAATTCGGAGCGTCATTCATAAACACCCTCACTTGCATTAGAGGACGTTCCCGTGACTGTCCTAAAATTGCGAACGTAAATCGTCGCGGCTACAAAAATCACGAACGCGATGATTCCCAAAATGAACAACGTTCCGGCAGACGGAATTGCGTATTCCCAGAATACCATTCCGGTCGAGACCACAGCCAGGATGGCTGCAGTCAATACCGATAGAGATATAAGCCAAATCTCTCGACTGCCGCCACGTCTCAAATGTAAATGCGTTCCTATCAAACCCACGACGATTGCTATTAGTAAGCCGAACGAATACAGCCGAAACTGTCCTGATACGAATTCCCAAAAATATCCCATGTATAAGAGTGAGCTGAACCAATGAATCGAAACGTATAAGACGAATCTGGGCCATCGCGGCGTTAGCCAGGCAACATCCGATTGATAGTGATGAATTAAGAACTTTCGGAAACCGAGGAAGCCCAGTCCCAGACCAACAAACGTGAAGTAAACTGCCTCCATTACATAACGCATATTCAGCTGATCTTCTAACAACTCCACCAACATTGTCACCACAGTTATGTGTAGTAGGGCCACCCAGCCCATCCATAAAGGCAAAAATTCGGAGACCAATGCAATCGGGAACACGAAACAACACCAGACGCCGTAGAAACTTAATTCACCGACGTTTAATTGATATTCCTGAGTTACAACGACAATTAACATACCTGATACAAAACTTGCACAGGTTGCTAAAAGCTTACCGGAAAGTTTTTCCAAACCTTGGCGCAAGCTTGTGACAACGAGCCCGACATACAGAACTACGACCCCACCGATTCTGGCTAGTTCACCAACATTGTTCCAGTTCGCCGCGACGACCGCGGCAATTCCCGCCAGAAAAAACAGGATGATTAACCCCTGCCATGCTCGCAAAAGCAACCGATTACGGACTTCTCGGGGATATATCTGGCGTATCAAACTACGATGTTGTTCTCTATCAACAATGTCGTTGGCGTACCACACATCTACGATCCCTCGTGTGAGGCTCATCTCATCGATCGCCAATGCCGTGTGTTCGCCGATTAGATTTTGAAATGTGTCCATGAACGCTTGATCTACAACCCTTATTCTTACGCATGCCGCTTCGTTTATTAGACATGGTACCTGCGATTTAGACTGTCCTCAGTATCGCCACAAAAACACGGGCATGTGGCATTTACATGACAAACGGAACCTCTTTAACCAATAACGCGACGCCACTTATCCTGAAAAGACTGTTTTTCAGTTATCTCGGGGTTAACAACTCCATGAGGTATCTTACCGGTCAGCACATCGAGAATGCTGGTACAGGCTACGCGGCCTATGTCTGAGAACAACTCATTCGTCCAGGCAATACTATGTGGAGCTAATATTACGTTATCAAGTTGGCCAAACCGATGTGGCGTATTTACTGGTTCTTTTTCAAAACAATCGACTGCAGCCCCAGCGATCGATCTATTTCGTAATGCTGTATACAACGCATCCTCGTCAACAACACCGCCCCGCGCCAGATTCAGTAAATAGGCCGTAGGTTTCATAAGCCCAAGTTCAACTTGTCCAATCAGATTATTAGTTTGCTGGGTGAGTGGGCAATGCAAAGACACAAAATCAGATTCGCTTAACAGTTGTTCAAGACCAACATTACGAGCACCGACGGACTCGAATGACCTATCTGGTGCATAGGGATCGAACGCCATCGGCTGGTTCATCCCGAAGGCCTTTAATAATCCCACCAATTCAAGTCCTATGCCGCCCAGGCCAATTACGCCTAATGTCTTTTGACGAAGTTCAGAACCCATCAGAGAACTCCGCTCTTCCCAAAGGCCTCGCCGAACTAACTGATCCTTCTGAAAAACGTTATGGTTAAGAGACAGCATCCAGGCTATGGTTGCTTCTGCCACCGAACGGTTCACCGCGCCCTTACTGATCGTAACTAATACATCCTTTTCCGAACACGCTTCAATATCCACAGAATCGTAGCCAACGCCAAAACGACTAATGACCAGCAAATCATGTGCGCGAGCTAATGATTTTGCCGTTATCTTCGGTGACAATACCAACGCGCCATGCACTCCGTCCAACTGTTCAGAACCTATTACCGGCAAATGTGATTCGAACGCTGCTATCTCTACCGAGTTCGCACCGCGCAAGACAGACAGGCCAAAATCATGATAATGCGGATTACCCTGTTGGTCATAAAAGTCGGCGGTTAGGGCGATTCTATACATCTGTGTTTATTCAATCCTCCCGACCATCGTGGACTTGCTATACGAGAATATCTGACACGACGTTACCGGCAACGTCGGTCAGGCGAAATGGACGGCCGTGATGCTCAAAGGTTAATCGCTCATGATCAACTCCCAATAGGTGGAGCAGAGTGGCATGTAAATCATTGATATGGACGCCACCTGCTACAGCGTGATAGCCAAAGTCATCCGTTTTACCGTGCGTTATTCCACCTTTGACTCCACCTCCGGCCATCCACATAGTAAATCCATGGGGATTGTGTTCCCGGCCATCGCCGAATTGCGCATGGGGAGTTCGACCAAACTCTCCGCCCCACAGGACTAGCGTATCCTCCAAGAGACCTCGCTGTTTTAGATCGGTTAGCAGGCCTGACACTGGTTTGTCACACTGTCGTGCCATTTTGGGAAGCCCCTGTCTTATCTTGTTATGATGGTCCCAACCATCCAGTGTGACCTGAACAAACCGAACACCCGCTTCAGCAAACCGCCTCGCCAGTAAACACTGTCTTCCAAATTGATTGGTATCCGCTTGATCAATCCCATAGAGATTCTTTGTGCCTTCGGTTTCATTCGAAAAATCCACCAATTTCGGTGTCTCAGTCTGCATTCGAAATGCAAGTTCAAACGATTCGATGACACCTTCCATTTGCTGATCAGATTCTAGCCGGGCAAGTTGTTCACGATTTAACGCCTTAATCAGATCGACTCGTTTACGTTGTATATCTTCTGCTAAGGATTCGTCCCGAAGATGACGGATGGGCGCTCTGCCGGGCGTCGTCCCAACCTCCTGAATCGCCGTCCCCTGATGGATCGCAGGTAGGAATGCACTGCTATAGTTCCTTTCGCCTTCCCCGGGGAGAATCGTAATATAGGACGGCAACTGTTGGTTCTCTGTCCCTAAACCATAGGAAATCCAAGCGCCCATCGATGGTGTCACATCAAACAGGTTTCCTGTATGGAGTTGCCGCTCAGCAACTCCGTGGTTAGGACTATCGGCCTGCATGGCTTTTAATACACACAACTTGTCTGCATGTTTCCCGAGCTCTGGCAACCAATCGGACATCAATAACCCGCTATCGCCCTGACGGGAGAAACGGCTGATCGGGCCCATTAATTTTGTGTCATCGAGTCCAACTGTCGATTCCTGGGAAGGAAGTTGATACGGAAGTTCCTGCTGGTGCCCTCTTTCTAAAGCAGGCTTATAGTCAAATAGGTCCATTTGACTTGGCCCGCCTTTCATATACAGAAAAATTATTCGACGTGCAGTTGGTCTGAAATGTCCTGGCTTATCAGCGAGAACATTTGCCTTCCCCGAGTCCTTCCCCCATGCCTCGGATTCAGCCAATAGTTGCGACAGTGCTAACGATCCGAAGCCACAGGCAGATTGTTGCAAGAACGTCCGGCGATTCCTTTGCGTTATCATCATTAGTCTTCGACTCACTATTCTTTAAATAAGAAGCTATTGGATATTAGCAGACCATGGCACAATTGTTCCCAGGCATCTTTTCTGCGTGCCGGGTTTCCGACTTGCATCACATCCGATTCAGACAGACTGTCTATGAACCGCTGAGCTACCCTCATCTCGCTCATCGAGGGAGGGCGACCGACAACCAGCAAGTAGGCGAAGTCTAACTTCGCTACCTCGGATTGCAACTCCAATTCATGGATACGCTGATTCAACTGTCGTGCACGCTCCTTAACAAAGGGGGCGTTCATGAGGAACAGGGCCTGAGTGGCTACTGTCGTTTGCGCACGCGCTCCGGTGATATCATTGGGGTGGGGGAAATTGAATACTGAAAGAATCTCCAGTTCACCTGCCGGTGGATGCCTCTTTAACGGCTGGTAAACTGTACGTTGGAGCTTCACGTATTCAGGCACTTTCCCTCCCCAGGTTGGTGGGTTCACATTGCCTCCGGCCCCGCGGATATTGCCCTCCAACTCTAATCCCAACGGGCTACCACCATTGCCGGAATCCAGTTCTCCACTTATTTGCAACATCGCGTCACGCATCGCCTCGGCCGTTAACCTGCGGCGATTCATACGCCATAACAGTTCATTTTCCGGATCAATTTTGTCCTTCTCGACGTCACCAACAGACGACATCCGATAGGTTTGAGTCAAGACAATTTGGCGGATCAGTTGTTTCAGTGACCATTGATTATCAACTCTAAATCTCGAGGCAAGATGATCTAACAGATTAGGGTGCGACGGACGGTCGCCATGGACACCGAAGTAGTCAACGCTCGCAACGATCCCCTTTCCAAACAGATGATGCCATACTCGATTTACCAAAACCCGAGTCGTCAGGGTATTATCCGCTCCGGTTAACCATCGCGCTAATTGCAAACGACCACTTTGATCAACGGGGACACTCGAGTCGTTTTGGAGATTGGTAAGGCCAAGAACACCACGTGGTACAACTTCGCCCGGCAGGTTAAAATCACCCCGTCGATATATTGGCACGTCACTCGGTTTCGCAATGTCCGTCAGAGACATCGCAAATTCAGGTTCGTTAGAATCACTTAGCTTTGCCAATTCTGCGTTAAAACGATTTACTCGAGTTTCGTTATCGACAGCATCCTGGAGACGTTTTCCTTCCCCGGTCGCCGTTGTAGCGAGCTTCTTGAAATCAGACATATTACCGCTAAATATCTGTAACGCATAATTGTCAGGTTCCAATTCTGCAACATGCGAATGGTTGATTCCC
>MDSW01141490.1_pt1 | contig 12413 bp, 9 predicted proteins | sample 811171 | NCBI WGS metagenome assembly MDSW01 (sample SAMN05326641, study PRJNA326480) | marine metagenome | isolation source: seawater | place: Atlantic Ocean: North West | collected 2012
TCTAGTGAATTTAAGACTCTTATAATTTGTTTTTGACAATTAAAACAAGGTATAAATAAAAGTATTTTTTTCATAAAGTTAAAGATATATGTATATTTGTAATAAAAAAACATTTCAATTTGAAATATGTTAATTCTTGGAATATTTGCCTATCAGCATGATGCATCTGCTTGTTTAATTGAGAATGGAAAGTTAATATCTTTCATAGAAGAGGAGAGACTGAATCGAGAAAGACATTCAGCGGCGTTCCCTGAATTATCTATAAAATATTTACTAAAACAACATAATAAAACTTTAGATGATATTAATTATGTAACTATATGCTGGAAACCTGGACTAGAAATAATTTCAAATTTTGTAAATGTAATAAAAAATTTTCCAAAATCATTAAACTTAATTAAAGCAGGCGCAACTCAAAACGAAATATCACTTGTATCTAGATTAAAAAAACAATTTAATTTAAAAGATCAATTTAAAAAATCAGGATTTAAATTAAATAAAAAAACCAAGATTATTGAAATTGAGCACCACATTGGTCATGCTGCTAGTGCCTTTTTGGTTTCAGAATTTGAAGAGTCTGCAATTATTACCTGGGATGGTAGAGGTGAAAATACTAGCGTATTACTATCAAAGGGTTCTGGAAACCAAATTACAAAATTAAAGGAGATTAAAATACCAGAATCTTTGGGAATATTCTATTCTGCGATGACAACCTATGTTGGTTTCAAACTATTTGATGAAGGTAAGACGATGGGTCTCTCAGCATTTGGAACGGACAAATATCTTAAAGATTTTGATGATATTATTTACAAATATGAAAATTCCTTCAAAATAAATCAAAAATACTTTACTTATATGACACATGGAAGAAATAAATATCTATCAGACTTATTTATAAATAAATTTGGCCCGCCTAGAAAATACAACGAAAAAATAACACAACATTATATGGATATTGCCTACGCTGCACAAAAGAAATTGGAGGAAATAGGAATACACCTAGTTAAGTATCTAAAAAAAATATGTCCAAGTGAAAACCTTTGTATTACAGGTGGTGTTGCCTTGAACTGTATTATGAATCAAAAAATTTATGAAACTAATTTATTTAAAAATATTTTTATTCAACCAATTGCATCTGATGCAGGAACAAGTATTGGGGGAGCATATTATTTATATAATTCAATATTGGATTTTAAGAGAAATTATGAATTCAAAAATATTTACCTTGGACCTAGCTATTCTGAAACAGAAATAGAAGAATATTTAACAAATAAAAAATTAAAGTTTTCGAAATCCGAAAATTTATTTTTAGAAACTGCAAAAATTCTTTCAGAGGGAAAAATTATTGGCTGGTTTCAAGATAAAATGGAAGGTGGCCCAAGAGCTTTGGGTAATAGAAGTATTCTTGCAGATCCTAGAAACGAGAATATAAAAGAAAAATTGAACATTATTGTGAAAAAAAGAGAGTCCTATAGACCATTTGCGCCTGCAGTTTTAAACGAAGATAAAAAAAGTTTCTTCAAGATGAATTACGATAGTGATTATATGATTCTTTCAGCAGATGTACTTGATGATAAAAAAAAACTGATTCCAGCTGTTACCCATGTTGATGGAACGGCAAGGGTTCAAACTGTTAAAAAAGATTTAAATTATAAATTCTGGTCTTTAATAAATGAATTTAAAAATTTAACAGGTTTGCCAATTTTACTTAACACGTCTTTCAATGAAAATGAGCCTATTGTTTGTCATCCAAAGGAAGCAATAGAATGTTTTTTAAGAACCGATTTAGATATTTTAATATTACAAAATTATATAGTTAAAAAATAATGACATTAATAAAAGAAAAGAAGGATTTATATTTTATAATTTTTTTTTCGATACTTTTAATATTTGGTTTATTTAAGATATTTTTTTTTAACCAACCATTTGTTGGTTCAGAGATGTCAAGTAGAATATTTGGGATAGGCAAACATGAATTAGAAAATTTGTATATTTTAAAACCAATTATAGATAAAAATTTAAGTATAATAAATATTTTAATTTTAAATGTTTATTTCCTTAACATAACACTAGTTGGATATCTATCAATTAAGACAATAATAAAATTTATATCAAGTTTAGAAAAAAAATTTCACGAAAACAGGCAATTATTATTTATTTCAAGTTTTGTAATTGGATCAATAATATTTAATGGATTTTTAAGAATCGTGAGTTTAAATTTTAGTATCACTACTCTAAATTTTATTATTATATTAATTTTAATAAGTTCTATTTTTTTTTTTTTTAACACATTAATTCAAGACTGGAAAAAAATTTTCAACAAAAATTCTATACTGATTACATTGGTATTTTTTTTTTTATTAATTAACAATCTTCAAATTGATGGTCATCATATCTCGGGTGATTCATCTTATCACTACGGTTATATTAATTTAATTAAAAATTTTTTAAAATTTGATTTAATTCCCATAATTGGAGGTCATTATTTTGAACCATTAATTATTACTCCTATCATTTTTATAATTCAAGATTTCTTTTTTTTTAATACTTTTGAGGAAACTACTTTTCTATCAAATTGGTTCTTCCAAGCTTACGCTAAAACAGGATCTTTATTTTTAATTTATTACATTTGTAAGTGTTTTTTTGAAAAACAGAGAAAATTTATCCCAATTATTTTTACATTACTGTTATTTTTTACAAATTATTCTGGACATTTTTTTATCAATCCTCTTTTATATGATAGTGGGAATCCTTTATCATTATCAATACACGGATCTAGAGTAATAGGTATTACCAGTTTTATTTTTATAACATTGTGTATTTTTAAATTTTTAACTCAGAATAAAAATTACATATTTATTTTCAAAGACAAATTATCAATATTTTTAATAATATTTTTTTATTTAATAGGTATTAATTCTTTCGGAATACAATTTATTTTATTAAATTTATTATTTATTTCCTTTTTTTTAGTTTCATCTTTAGCAAATTATTTTAAGATTTTTAAAAATATAAGTATTTCGTTTAAATTTTTCATACTATTATTTATTATTGCTACTTTTTTGTCTTACACATTTATTGGAAGAAATTTTTTAATAACTCATTATTCATCATATATAATGGCTATAATATCGATCTTAGCAGGATTTATTTATTATTTTTGTTCACTCAAAATAAATATTAATTCTTTAAACATCAAAATAACCACTTTCTCATTATTTTTTATAATTCTTAGTTTGTTATTTTTGGGTAATTTTTTTACCTATTTTTTTCTCTTCGCTAATTCTGAGTCAAATTTAGAAATATTAATTAATTTTAACCAATTATTTTCTAAATTTTCATATGTTAATTCAAAAATAAATGAAAATGGTCTCTACAATTCATTGATTAATTATGACAAATCAAATGATTTCATGATGATGAATATTTGCTCTTTCAAAAATAAAATAAATCTTATTATGACAGGTCAGCCAAACTATCATTGTATGACTTATACAAGATTAATTTATGGATCTGGGTTTATATTTTTAATATTTGTATACAATAGTTTAAAAATATTAAGTTTAATTAAACCTCTTCGAGAATTTACCATTAATCCAAATTATAAAATTTCTATATATCTGTATTTCCTGAGTACTTTTTTTTATTTATTTTCTTTGACATACGCAGATATGCTATCTGGAAGTTATATGTTGCATTCAAGAACAAGATTTTTGGAAGTGGCAAATATGTTAATTTTATTTAATTTTGTTATGCTATTTTCAATAAATTTTGAAGAAAAAGATTTAGGAAAAAAAATTATTATTTATTTAATTTTAATAAAATTTTTATTACCATTTTCAACAAACGCTAAAAGTGTAAAATTTCTGCACACTGATACTTATACAGCGCCATTGTATGATGCTTCTCGCCATTATTATAATAATTGGTATTTAAATCAGTGGTGGAAAAATTTCAAATACTTAATAAATAAAATATAAAACTAATAATCAATACCATCAATAATTGGTTTTATATCTCTATTTAATATAATGTTTATACTATTAATTAATTTTTGTCTTTGCTTGAGGTCTATACCATCTGATTTTGACTCATGATAAAGTTTATTAGTAATATACCCTTTTAAAGTTTGATCCCCAATTTTTCTCTCTAATCTATCTATTTTCATTAATAAACTGTCAGCAACTCTAAGAACTTTGTTTATGGGAGACAATAAAAAAAATATTACAATTAAAACTGCAAATGTAATAATTAATGTTTTTATTATAAAATCTTTGTAGTTATTCATTTAAGTATAAATAATGTATATAGTATTTTTTGAAAAGTAATTAATAAATAATTAAAGATAAAAAATTGGTAAAAGTTTGTATATTAACAGCTGGAAGAGGTAGTAGACTAAGTAATTATGGAAAGATAATAAATAAAGCTATTCTCCCAATAAAAGAAAAGGCAATTTTAAGTCATATTATTGAAATGTTTAGCCCTAACCATGAGTTTGTAATTGGTACTGGATATAGAGGTAATGATATAAAAAATTATTTAAAAATAGCTCATCCAGATTTAAATATTAGATATGTTAAAATAAAAAATTATGATGGGCCCGGAAGTGGTCCTGGACTTTCTTTATTAAGTTGTAAAAAATTTCTACAAGAAGAATTTTTTTTTGTTCCATGTGATATTTTGAGCAATTTGAAATTAAAAGAAAAAACAACATTTCAAAAAAATATATTTTGGTGCTCAAAAGTAATAGGAAAAAAAACTAACCAATATTTAAATTTTAAACATAATAATAATAAAATTATTAAATTTGTTGATAAAAAAATTGTTAAAGGAAAAAATTTTAAATCATGGAGTGGCTTGTGTTATATAAAGGATTACAAACTATTTTGGGATTCATTAAAAAAAGAAAATAGACAAGTAAATAAAGAATATCAAATATCCAACGGTTTTGCCGATTTAATTAAATACAAAAATTGCAATATAAAAAATATTAAATGGACAGACCTTGGAAACTTAAAAAATTACGAAAATGAAAAGAAAAAAACTCAAAAATTTGATTTTTCCAAAGATAAGGAATTTTTATACTTTATAAATAATAAAGTTATTAAATTCTCAGAAAATCAAAAAGATTCAAAAAAAAAATATTATAAATTTAAGTTAAATAAAAAAATATACCCAAATAATGTCAAAGTATTAGATAATTTTTTATATTATGACTTTCTTAATGGTGAAAATTTTTATGATGTAGCGAGTCATAAAAATTTTAAAAATTTACTTGTACATCTGAAAAAAAATCTATGGATGAAAAAAAATGTGGACCAAAGTCGCTTTAAAAGAAAATGTTATAATTTTTATAATAACAAAACTTTAAAGAGGGTAAAAATTTTCTTAAAAAAAATGAAAAATATTGATGAGATAAAGAGTGTTAATAATTTAAAAGTTGCAAATATTAATAAAGTTCTAAATAAAATAAATTGGGATAATTTATATAAAGGAGAGGCTTATTATATTCATGGCGATTTACAGTTTGATAATATTTTAAAGACAAAAAAAGAATTTAAATTAATTGATTGGAGATCCGATTTTGATAATGAGATAAATTATGGAGATATATATTACGATTTTGCTAAAATTTTAGGAGGTATTTATTTAAATTATAAAGAAGTAAAAAAAAATAACTTTAAAGTTCATTTTAATAAAAAATATTCTAAAATAAAATTCCCCAAGAGTAAAAAATTTAAAAAAATTGAAAATGAATTGAGAAAATTTATGTTAAATAATAATTTTGACTTCAATAAAATTAAAGTTCTTCAAGCTTTGATATATTTAAATATGTCGCCTTTACATAAACCACCTTTCTCTTATGGATTATTTCTACTTGCAAAATATCTTTTAACTAAAAACTTAAATAAATGAAATTTATATCAATTTCGAAGTATCCTGGAAAAATGGGTGAAACTGTATTCAATGCTGCTTTTAAGAAATTTAAAATAAATGCATCTTACAAGGCTATTAAAAAAAGAAGCTTAATAGATTTAAAAAAATATTTAATGAAAAATAATATTTATGGGTGTGGAGTATCTATGCCATTTAAAGAGAGAATAATTACATATCTGGACAAACAGGATAGTTCAGTAAAAAAAACTAGATCCTGCAATACAATAATATTAAAAAATAAAAAAATGAAAGGATATAATACGGACTATCTTGGTATTAAAAAAATAATACAATCATCAAAAATATCCAAGAAAAATGAGTTCTATATATTTGGTGCCGGTGGTTATGCAAGATCATTCTACAAAGCACTGGAAGATTTAAAGTATAGTAAAATTTATATTATTAACAGATCATTTAAAAGGTTCAAATCATGGCCTGAAGGAAGCAAAGTATATAAATTAAAAAAGTTTCCTGATTATCCAAATTTTAATGTAATTATAAATGCAACACCTATTGGCATGATACAGATTAAAAAAAAGGAATATTTATCCAAAATAAATTTAAAAAAAACTAAATTTTATTTTGAATGTGTAGTTTCACCTAAAAAAACAAAAAATATCAATATAGCTAATCAAAATTCAATAAAAACCATACCAGGTTATAAAATTAGTATTGAGCAAGCAATAATACAATTTAAACTTTATGTAAAAAAAAAAATATCTTCTAAATTTATTAAAAAAACTTTAAATGAAGCTTTACTCGATTGAATAAATATAAAGTTTTCCTAATTGCCCATAATCAAACTCTTCTTTTATATATATTCTATTAGATAGTAAAAAAGGATTTATATAATTTTTTCTTCTTAAATCAAAATCACTACCTGTTCCACGATTTGAACCACTACTTATCTTCATTGATCTATCAAGCAATAAACAATCAATTTCAATATTTTTGTAAATTTGTAAATGATCTTTTGCTTTATAATGTCCGAATGGTGGAATATCAGAAGGACTAAAAACCTTATTTTCATCTATATTGTAATTATTAGATAATATAAATGTTGGATAGCTGGCAAAAATTGATTTACATTTTTGCAAATTAGAATTCAAACTATTTAAATTATTTATGTAATTTTTAATGTAGTTTTTTTTATTATAAAAATTATTAATAGAAATATAATCCTTTAAATATGTTGAAGTAAAATTAAAATAAGAAAAAGAAAATATTATAAATAAACTAATAAACATTTTTAAATATTTAATCTTTATTTTTTTAGGTATTAAATTTATCAAATAAAAATTAAATGGAATTAAAAAAAAAACAAAAGGTGTCATATATCGAATTTTTGGCATAGCTAAAACAGTAGACAAAATAAGAGCATAATTTACTAAGGCATATATTTTAATATCAAAATTGTTTTCATATTTTTTTTTGAAAAAGAAATAGTAATTAAAAAGCAAAAACAAAATAAATAATGAAACAATATAAAAATAATTTGTATAGCATGAATGACCAGTGCCTGGGCAGATCGGAAAATATGTTCTACTATTAAATTTGTTCAATATGATCGGAGCTAAATGGGATGTATTTTTTAAAATACCCCAAGAGACAAACTTTGGATTGGATATTAAAGATTCTACTATTGTTTCTGCTCCATCAAATGCAACATTGTTAGTATAAAAAAAATCCTTTTTATCATTATCAATTTCATTTTTATTTTTTTCATAATAAAGAAAATTAAAATTTACTTGAAATGCAATATCAATATTCGAATTGCTTTTTGAAGGTTTCCATTCTAAAGACTGAAAATATCCATTATTAAATTTACTTTCTGAAATGTTCGACTTAAATAAATAATTTATTGAAAATAAAAATAGAGCTGCAAATAAAATTATAAAAAATTTTTTATGATTAAATTGTGCTTTTTTTTTGAAATTTAAAATTAAATTAAAAAGATCAAAGAAAATAAATAATAAAAAAACTAATATATATGTAATTCTGCTATATACTGCACAAATTATTAAGAAATAAGAAAACAAGTATACCAATAGATTTTTTTTTTTTCTCAAAATTATTGCAAAATTTAATAATGAGAGCGATAAAGCTTGTGGATATGGAATTAAATTAAAAAAAAAACCAATTGAAAGAGAGATTATTAAAAATACGTAAAATTTATTATATTCACTTTTAAAAAGATAAAGTAAACTGAGAGATAATAAAAAATTAGTTGTTATAGCTTCAGCATAGTAATTATAAGGAGAATCTAGCCAATTAAATAATGACAAGTAAATTACATATATTGGACTACGAGATATCTCTGGAAAGAAAAATTTATCTAGAAATATTTTATTTAAATACCAATATCCATATTGCTCACCGCTATAAAAATCTAGGGAGCTTATACCAACTAATATACAAATTAGTAAAAGCGCTGATGAGTATAAAAAAATTAATTTTGAATTACTCTTTAAAATTAATTTTTTCATCTATGAAATATTTTGGTCTTGATTTTATCTCTTCATAAACTCTACCTAGATACTCTCCAATTAGTCCAAGACAAATTAAGTTGAATGAGCCAAATAATATAAGGATTATAACTAGTGTATAAAAGCCTGGTACTTGCTCTGGCAATACTCCTAGAAATTCAAAATTGAAAATTTTTTGCAATATATAAAAAAGAATTAAAAACATAGATAATGAGAAAATAATAAATCCTAAAAATAATATTAATGATAATGGTTTAGTTGAAAAATTTGTAATTCCATTTAATGCTAGATTATATAATTTAAAAATACTATATTTTGATTTGCCAAGATTCCTATTTTCTCTTTCATACTCAATTCCAGTTTGCTTAAATCCAATCCAACTTCTTAGACCTCTAAAGTAGATATTCTTCTCTTTTAAACTTATTAAATAATTTTTAATTTTTTTATCAATTAAACAAAAATCCGCTAAATCACTAGTATTATTTAAATTTGAAAATAATTTAAATAATCTGTGATAGAATGAATATAGTAATAATTTGAAAAAATTACCCTTTCTTTTTTTTCTAACACCGTAGACCACCTGATAATTTTCATCTTTCCATTTTTTAAACATTACTTTAAATAATTCGGGGGGATCTTGAAGATCTGCGTCTATAATAATTATACAATCTCCTGACGCATTTTCCAATCCAGCAAATATAGCATTTTGATGTCCGAAGTTTCTGCTTAATTTTATAATTTTTAAATTTTTATCTTTATTGGATAGAGAAAACAATTTAGAGAAACTATTATCAGTGCTACCATCATCAACGAATATTAACTCAAAGTTTTCTGTTATTTTTTTTACGTTTTCCTTTATTTTATCATAAGTATTACTAATATTTTCACTCTCATTAAAGCAGGGAATTATAATTGATATTTTATCTGTCATGATTGTGATTTTAACACATTATATAAGTATAAGTATAATTTTTTACCTATCAATAAATGTCCAAATTCATTAGGATGATTTGTATCATAGGGGTGAAACAATAAATTTATATTATCATTTTGATTAGTAATTTCAGCATATCTAATAAAATCATCAGTAGGATCAATTAAATCAATAGATTGTTTGTTAACAATCTCAGCAATTTTTTGCCTTGCATCAATAGTTGAACAATCAAAATTTAATCCTCTATGATTTATTTTTTCATGATGGGGAATTTGTAAAGATATAGGTGATATAATAATTGCAAATTTTAATTCTTTGGATTTTAAAAATTCATTTAATATAATTAATTCTTTTTCAAATTGATCCCAAATTTTGTTGGATTTATCTTCAAACTGCTTTGCACCATAACTATATGTGTACTGACCCAAGGATGAAAATCCTAAATTCCCACATTTTTTAAATAATTCTTGTTTAATTATTAAATTTTTTATTGAAATTTTCTGCAACTTCCACTTGAAAGTACCGGCTTTATGCTGAAGTAATCTAAAGAACGATGAGTGATTAAGAAAAGATTTTCTTAAATCATTAAAATATATTTTTATCTTTGATGGTTGAACTTGAGGCTCTGTATTTGGTGGAGTGTAATTACCTTCAACTATATCATTAAAATTAAATTGGTACAAAATTATATCATTTTTTTTTATTATTTCAGACATATTTTTGATTCCCTTTTGCATATCTTTAAAATTATCTCCGAACCTAGCAATTGAATATATTTTTATGGGTTCTTTAAAAAGATTTTCATTCAATAAATCTTCTGCATGATGAAAAAATGTGTCTTGTAAATTTACACCAAATCCTCCGGTCACACTATCTCCAAAAAGAAAAATATTATTTTCTCTTTCAATTAAGTTAGCTTGGTTTTCATTATAAAATTCACTTGTATTTTTATGATGTCTAAATTTAACATAAATTTCATCACTAAGTTCAAATTTTTTATACCAAGTATTTTTACTTTTTGAGATAGTTCTAAATTCATCTACATACTTATGAATTTGATTTTGAGATAATTCAGGATAAAATGCTTTTGATATTATTTCCAAAAATGTAAATATTAAGATAAAGCTCAAAATAAAATAAACTATATTTTTTTTCATTAATCCAATTCAAATTGATTTTTATAACCTTTTATTAAACTGTTTTCCTGTTTATTTTTATCTAAATAAAAATTACCAATTATCATTTTATCAAGGTTTGTACCCATGAAGCATCTATATGCATCTTTAGGGGTGTTTACCATGGGCTCACCTCTAACATTAAATGATGTATTTACCAATATAGGACAACCGGTTTTATCTTTAAATTTAGATATTAATTTGTGATATATGGGGCTAATATTCTTATTTACAGTTTGTACTCTTGCTGAATAATCTACATGAGTTATTGCAGGAACTTCTGATCTTTTTACATTTAGCTTTTCTATACCAAAATATTTATCTTCTTTTTCTGAGATTTTGATAGTTTTTTCTTTTTTTATGTCAGCAACTAATAGCATATAAGGACTTTTTTCATTCAGATTAAACCATTCCTGTAAATCCTCTTCTAAAATTGATGGCGCAAATGGTCTGAAGCTTTCTCTAAATTTCACTTTTAAATTTAAGTTTTTTTGCATATCTGGTGACCTTGGATCTGCAATTATTGATCTTGCTCCAAGTGCTCTAGGACCAAATTCCATTCTTCCTTGAAACCATCCAATAGCATTACCGTTTTCAAGGTCATTAACAGCTTTTTCAATAATTTCACTATCACTTAAAGCTTCATATACTGCACCACTATGAATTAAATCCTTCTCAATTTCTTTTAAACTATATTCAGGTCCTAAAAAAGAACCTTTCATATCATCGTTTTTATTTACGTTTCTAGGGTTTTGCAGATCTATATGCCATAAAGCTAGAGCTGCCCCTAAAGAACCACCAGCATCGCCAGATGCTGGCTGTATCCAAATATTTTTAAAAATTTTTTCTTTCAGAATTTTTCCATTAGCAACACAATTTAATGCAACCCCACCTGCTAAACATAAATTATCAATCGGATATTCTTTTTTAAGTGATTTAGTAATTTTAATCATTATTGTTTCGGTCACTTTTTGAATTGATGATGCAATATCCATATGAAATTGATTCAAATCTTGATTTTTTGGATTTCTAGGTTTTTTACCGAAATGATTATGAAATTTTTCACTAGTCATGGTTAAGCCAGTAGTGTAATTAAAATATTCTTGGTCAAGTCTAAATGATCCATCATCTTTAATATCTAACATATTATAAATTTTTTCAGTATAAATAGGGTTTCCATAAGGAGCTAAACCCATTAATTTATATTCTCCACTGTTTACTTTAAAACCTAAGTAGTAAGTAAATGCTGAGTAAAGTAATCCCAAAGAGTGTGGAAAGTGAATTTCTTTTTTAATTTTTAGTTTGTTACCTTTTCCGATTGCAACAGTTGTGGTTGCCCACTCACCTACACCATCTGCTGTTAGTACAACTGCTTCATCGAATGGAGAAGGAAAAAAAGCACTCGCAGCATGACTGAGATGATGTTCTGAAAAAAAAATTTTATTTTTATCTTTAAAATTAATATCATGTTGCTTTAATTTATTATAAAGATAGTTTTTTTGAAATAATTTATATTTTAACCAAAGTGGTATTGATTTTATAAAAGAAAAAAAACCCTTTGGCGCAACAGCTACATAAGTCTCTAGCAGTCTTTCAAATTTTAAAAAAGGCTTCTCAAAAAATATAATTTGGTTTACTTCTGATAACTTTAAATTTGAGTATTTTAAAACAAAATTTACAGCGTTGAACGGATAGCTTGAATCATGTTTTACTCTCGTAAATCTTTCTTCTTGTGCAGCTGCTTTTATTTTGCCATCAACTAGCAAAGCTGCTGCGCTATCGTGATAAAAAGCAGATATTCCAAGTATTGATTTCACTAAAATAAAGTGTAAATAAATGGTGCAACTGCACTACCTTGTGTCAAAACTATCAAGCCACCAA
>MDSW01049172.1_pt1 | contig 12410 bp, 10 predicted proteins | sample 811171 | NCBI WGS metagenome assembly MDSW01 (sample SAMN05326641, study PRJNA326480) | marine metagenome | isolation source: seawater | place: Atlantic Ocean: North West | collected 2012
CTCGTCTAAAATTGATATTCTCAGCAATTCAAGAGGATATTCGTTGTATGTAAGATGGCTAACCATCCCTGCACGAGTTGGTTGATCAAAGGTCCATCTGGCTCGAGAGGCGGCTCTAACTTCTAAGGAGACTTTGGTCTTCTCATTCCATAAACGGACTCTGAATTTAGGTAATTTATTGCCATGATTATCAAATAAAATTTCTTCATCTCCATTTGGCTCAACTAATTCAACCTCACAATTTTTAAATTCGTGAGTTGCGTCTCTTTTAGCGTCATGAAAGATTCCTGAACCACTCATTTTTCTTCTAAAAATATCTCTTAATTTCCAGGGTTTATCATCCATGTTCAGACAAGAAAACGAAATATGTGGCATAAACCAATCGAGATAAGAACCATCATCAAAATGTAACATACCCCAAAACCAAGGAACTGTTGGTGCCTGAACGCTAACTTTTTGGAAATATCCGGTTCCTTCAAAATTTTCGCCATCAATTATTACAGAAGCTTTAGTTCCCTGTATCCTCAATATATCATATCCCATATCAGAGAGAAATACATTATTCTTGTACGTCAATTTACTTGGTGGACCCCACCAAGGAGTTAGTTCTGCCTTAATTGACTTAGGTGCACCATTTTTCTGGGCACCTTCATCACTAGTTAAATTAAGCCAAAATTTCTTGTTCCCTTCAGTCAGTCCGAGCGATAAATCTTCATCAACTAATGGAACTACTGCGCCAGAACCTTCTCCAGAACCCTCAGATGGCCATAATGGATGTTTGTCGTCTATAGAAACCATCTTACATTCCTTCATAATTAAAGGCTCGTGCATATCTTTACCATCATACCACCATGAGCATACCATCCCAGGGACTACATGACCACCATGTTCATCAACCCTCATCCTTGAACCCGGTTTCCACCAATGATCATTAACACGTATTGCTGGTGTTTCTTTCGAAGACCATAGGACCATCAATTGTCTTGAACGTGAAGGATTATTAGGGTCAGGAACGAATAATATCACCCACCACCACCACCATGAAAGGCGCGGTAAAGAAGGCATGATGTCTAAACGCCATAATGATGAATAATCTCCAGAAAATCTAGTTAATTCATCTTTCATAAGAATCACATTATTTCCTTTTTCCTGAAAATTAGTTGTCCTATCAAAATCATTCCTAAACTAAAAATTAATATGAAAACCACACTAATTATCAATGCAACGAAGGGGCTTCCAGTACCCAAAGTATGAACGGGAGGATGCCAGAAAAAGGAAATTCCAGTTTCCAAACCAAATGCGTCAGCTTGTTGCTGCATTAGTGGAGTATCGCTCCAAGCAATCATTACTGTAGCATCAATAATCTGTATTGCCCAATGAGAAATAGATAACATAGTTATATCAGAACTAGGAATAGTGATAGTGAAAAGCCCCATTAAAAATTCCCATACTCCAAATAAGATACAAAGATAAACCCCATATCGAGGTAAAACTAAACCGACAGTATTGAATACTGACCCATATGCTATCAAAACTAGTATCGTAGAAAGTGAAATACCCATCCATACAGGATAATCAGAGAGACGGATTATTGATTCACCTGGTCCGATAATTGAAGTGATAAATGCAATTATAAAAGTTAATATCACAGTATAAGAAACAACAATCGCTAGATAACCTAATAATCGGTATAGAATAAATTCACCTCGATGAATTGGTTTGGAAAGAAGATAATGTAAAGTTCCATTCTCAGATTCATCTCTTACCAGACCCAGTGCTAAAAATAGAGGTAAGAATAGCCCGAGCAACATTACAAATGCTATTTTCCCGGTTCCAATTATGAATGTTCGATGACTTGATTCGCCAATATGTCTAGAGTCGTCAGGATCTTCATCAACATTAGAATCTGCTCTGATACTAATAAGATTCCCATATTGATCATATGTCCACTGTACATCACAGTATATTCCATTCCTATTACTATCGCTAGGAGTGCTTTCAACTAGATAATCATCCTTAAGACAGTCACCATCATCATCGAATCCTTGAGAACTAGATACACTTGTCCCATCCCAATCAATATCATCTTCATCGATATACATTGATTTAGGATGCTTTTCGACAAAAAATGATTCAGTTACATAACCCCATTCAGTATTCCATCCCGGCTCTACAAAAAATTCTCCTTCTCCACTAAATGCGGCTCCAAACATTATGTAAGTTCCATTTTCGAATTGACAATGATTTCTATCTATATTTTCAAATCCATAATAGCCGTTTAGACCAATTTCAAATGGATCGCTACCTAAACCTTCTTCCTCACAGAAATAATCTCCTAAACTCCAATCTATCCAATCATAATTATAGATAAAAGGATTAGAGGCGTTTACATCAATCCATATTGGATTAAAATAACCCCATGCATAATACCAGGTATGATTCCCCTCATGAGTTCGAGGTTGATCATTCCAATCTACATCGCCCTGATAGATATACTCTGATGAACCTGGGAAGTTGAATTCATCATAGTCACTGGTTCCATAGATGTTTTCTTGTCCTAATGGATATCCATCATTATCCCAATCTTCACTATCTCCATCATTATCATAAGGTTCGAACTCATCCCTGATTGAATCAATATAAAATACGAGTAAGAGGGAAATTAATAGCACACCTACTCCCAAAACAACCCAAGTAGAAATTCGGTTACGGAGTTGTCTGATAGTTAGTTCTGTAATGGCTCCGGCCTTCCTATCAAGTTGAGTCCAAACAGTAGTTGAAAGGTTTCTACCTTGTTTGTCTATTTCTGTCATTTATTAGCCTCCAATCAAATATTCAAGTAAAGATTCTAAATTGTCATCGGGATTATCAATTCTTGATACTTTTACTTCCGATTCAACAATGACTCTAGGTAAAACTGAATGGGCGGCAGATAAATCATTAGTTTGAATCTCTAACTTACCCTCTTCTGGGAATCTCACGCCGTAAATGGGTTCTTCACCGATAAATGCGTTAGCTAATTTCCTGGGCTCTTCGGTCGTAATCATAATTCTATGTGGATGTTTATCCAGTAGATCTCGGATAGCATAAATATTTCCTAGAGCCAACAATCTTCCATTGTGTAATATTACTATTTGTTCAGTAATTCTTTCAATCTCTTCCAAAATGTGACTAGAAACTAAAACTGTTTTACCTTGATTTCCGAGTTCTTTTATCACATTCATAATACTGGTTCTTGCAATAGGGTCACACCCATGTAGCGGCTCATCTAAAATTATTAAATCAGGATCGTGGACTAAGGCATGTGCAATCTTAACTCTCTGCCTCATCCCTTTACTATACTTGCCGATTTCTTTATGACGAACGTCATAAAGGCCAACGAATTCTAAAACATGTTCTGCTCTAGAGTCCGCTTCATTACGAGTCATTCCATGTAATCTAGCCAAAGTAGAAACAAAATCTTGACCAGTCATCCAATCATAAAGTCTCTCAGATTCACTAACATAACCTATTCTTCGATAAGGAGATGTGTCTTCCCAAGGATCAATTCCAAATAATTTCACATTACCTTGATTGGGCTTAATTCTACCCATTAATAACTTAAATAAAGTAGACTTACCTGCTCCATTGGGCCCTAATATTCCAGTAACTCCTCCTTCAATAGCTAGAGACACGTCATTAATTCCGATCACTTGTCCGTACCATTTAGATGCATTCTCAACTAATACTGAAGGTACTTTGATATCATCACTCATTCTCTTGTAACCTCCAGTGAACTAACTCTAGAAACTAATACTAAAATTGATACTAGATTCATTAAAATTAAAGAGACGACAGATAGTGATAAAGAGTGAGAATAATTTAGTTCTAATCCCAACATCCACTGTCCAAAATGAGCAAGACAATCATATGGACTTAAGATATACAATATCGATGTTTCAAACTGAAGATCAATCAATAAAGCGACTAGTTTTGTACCATATATTATACTCAAAAAGGCAATAGCTGAGAAAAAACGACTTTGACTGATACTAGACAATGCTAGACCTATCGAAGTGTATGTGATTACTAGTAATATACTACATAATAAACCAGCTAAGAACATAGGTAGAGTATCAATTAAAAATCCCCAACCTTCGCCTTTGAAAACTATAGCTAAAGTATAGTATAACATATATGAAAATATGATTACAAACCCTAAAACTACTGCCACACTGAGATATTTCATAATTGTATAATCTACTCTAGTAACAGGTCTGGAGAAATATATAGCACTAGTTCCATTTCTTCTATCATCAGAAATCATTCCACCTACAACAAGTGCTGTTAAAAGTGGCCAATAACATAGATTTCTCGGGAAATAACCCAATACCTGACCCCAAAGATTACTCCTATTAACACCCCACATTTTATCGATAAAACCATCAGGTTCGGCGCCAAAAAGAGATGAGAAGAATAACATCGCAATGGGAGAGATTGCACCAATGAAGATTACTAAAATTGTAAGTCGGATAAATGGATTATAATTACGATGACCTTTTGAACTAAATAAACCAAATACATGATGTCTAAAAATTGCATAATTTCTGACCCAGCGAGGTCCAAAATCTCCATCCCATGGTCGATAATTCTGTTCAAATATCGCACCTACTGATGCCTCTCTCTTGGCAGTAATAGCAAAAAGATCTTCATCGCCATCATCTGAACCATAAGCAGCTTCCATTCGAGTTTGCCCACCATCTAGGTCAATCAAATCCTCACTCATTGTTCACACCTCCTGTATGTTCCGAAGTCATCAAATCAGAGGTCGTCTTTACTTCGGCCCCTAACTTGTCCATTATTAATAAGAAAATATCTTCTAAATCCGGTTCATACTCACCCATTTTACGAACCTGTACTCCGCTCTCAACTGCACATTTTAAGATGACTGAAATTGTATCTTCTGACTCGACTTTTACTCTAATTAATCTACCTAAACGACGAACAGATAAGCCTCGAGACTCCAATGATTCTTGCATTCTAGATGAACCGCCCCAAACAGAAATTTCTATCTCTTCATCAACTTGACTTGCCAACTCCTCAATTCGACTATGGACCACTATTTTGCCCTTATGTATCATCACAATACTGTCGCAAACTTCCTGAATATCGTCCATTACGTGACCACTCATTAATACAGTCCTGTTTCCTTGTTGGACAGTATTTCTTAATGTCTGTAACATGAACTCTCTTGAACGTTGATCAAGCCCATTAGTTGGTTCATCACAAATCAATATCTCGGGATCATGAATTAAAGCACATGCTAATTTAGCAGCTTGTTTCATCCCAGTACTAAATGTGCCTATTTTTCTATATCTCTGATCTTTAAGCCCTACATATTCCAATACTTCATGCGCTCTTTGTGTAGCATGTGCTGGGTTCATGCCAATTAATTCTCCCGAATAACGTACTTGATCGAGGGCTGCTAATTCTGGATCTAATGAGTCATATTCAGGCATATATCCTATTCTAGAACGAATAATATCGCCCTGTGTTTTAATATCATAACCTAGAACCTTGCCTTGCCCTGATGTAGTTGTAATAAGACCTAGAATACATTTGAAGAATGTAGATTTACCGGCACCATTAGGCCCTAAAATACCAATAGCACCTGATTCTAATTTCAGATTAAGGCCTTCTAAGGCAACATGAGGGCCATACATCTTCACTAGGTCTACAGTTTCAATGACCAAATTATTAGAAGAAATCTCATTCATAAAATCGCCTTCGCACTGGGAGTGTCATAACTTCGTTATAAATCACGCTCTTGAATTAATCCCCTACAAGACCTGATTAATTGTTTTTATTTTTTAATGCTCCATCTCGTACTCTAACCGCAATTCCTTTTGTCAAAAATGCCATTTCTCGAGCAGTTGTCATAGGGATGCCGTGAGCTACTAATCCTCCATTCGAATCTACAACTAGGCAGGGTTGACCGGGGATTAAATGTGGATCGGCACCAAGCACATATCCTTGCATCACATTCTTACCTTCACCAACAAATGGAATCGCATCATCTACTATCATAACCTTAGCAATTCCTGGATGATCTAATTCATCACCATCGTAATCTACTCCAAAATGAATTGGTTTACCAGGAGATAAATCATTAATGATTTTAGCACCGTTTAGAGTTAGAGAAATTCCTCCATCATTTAATCTAGGAGAAATAATGTGTGAACCATCTGAATAAACATTCACCATCCTTCTTGTCTTAGACTTGCGAGAGGTCATTCCTGATGTCAACTTACAACCTAATGATGGAGACAACCCATTTAGAACTGATAATTTATCGACGATAGAACATCTATCAATCCAGTCATAAATGCCCCCTATTCTCCTTTCTTCTACTTCAGAAACAGGGCCTGGTGTGACCCTAATAAATGGGATATCGGATAAATCAAATTCAATTAGTTCATCAAGAATGTCATCTTCATCTAGGGGAGAATCCCATATCTCATCTGAACCATCAATATGAGACCAGGGTGATACATCTTCTAAACTGTAAGGAATTAGCCCTATAGGAGTAGAAATAAATATTATTGACTCAGGAATTTCCTCTAACAAAGAAACCACTGTATGTAGTGAACTATCTCGCCATGGAGGGCATGCACCTTCAATTATGACTATTCTCTTAGGATCACTTAGAGAACCATTCCACCAAGAACCAGGTATTCTCCACCTTAATGCAAGTAGGGATTTAAAGTGAAGAATATGCGGCCTATCATCAATATCTTCTACTAGGTTTTCACCGCCCTTTCTAACAGGATTAGTAGAAGAAATCATCCTTAATGATGAAACTCCAACAGGGCCATCATCAGGATCTTCTAATTGATCAAGAACCCAAAGGAATGCCTCCCTCAATTGAGCCGAAGAATGGCTTCTTTCTTCTGCTAACTGCCAAATCTTACCGTTTCTAATTGATTCACGGCAGCGAGCCAACTCTGATTGAGTGACTTCTAGATTATGTCTAGCTAGAACTTTCTCACGTTCCTTACTATCCAATGATCTGACTTCCTCTGGAGTCCAATTAAACAATTCAGAAGAGTTGCAGGGCCATTCAGTAATCTCATCCAAGCGAACTGTCCCAGTAGGTGTTAGTAAACGGTTTCCTCGAGCAAAAAGTGCGTAAGCAGCAGAGTCAAAAATATCTACTCCTAATGCTATTGACATTGGGAATAGTAATGGATGACCACATCCAAACAAATGAATTGGCCTATCTGGAGGGAGAGTGGATTTAGCAGATAGAAGTATTCGAAATAGATCCTTATACCTCTGATTTTCCATTAAAGGAACTATCCCCCCTATTGGATGAATAGTAAATCCTCCATTGGTGCCATTTACTTCACCCATTAATTTGCCAGCTAACGCCCTTAAATCATCATGAAGGCCTCCTTGAATAGGCCCGTTCAAGAGTAATTCATCTCCAGCTAAATCTAATGAAATGGGGGCTCTATCTGCAGTAATTTCTACAGCAGACTCTATTTCTTCTCGACTCATTTCTGGTCTACCGAAAACATCAAGCATAGTTCCAATATCTACGCCAATATCTCTTTGGAAATTGATAATATCCTCTACGCCAACTTCTACATCGCCATAAACATATGACTGAAAGGTTCCGGAATCAGTAACTATAACTCCAGGGAAGTTGATTAGTTCATGTACCCCATTCTCTAATGCAGATTTACTTAAATCATCATGTTTCCAAATCACATAAGAATTTGTAATTAATCCATCAACTCGATATTTTTCCCACATTTCCCTAGGTTCAATAGTCCTAATATTAGGATTGACAACAGGCAGTAACATCGGAGTGTTGAGCATGCCATGATTTGTATGTAAACGTCCAATTCTAGCTGAACCATCTTTTTGTAAAATTTCAAACTTACCTCTGTCTTGAGGGCGACAGGGGGCAGGATTGGGTCGTGTATTCACAACATGACTGGAGCAACTATCAGTCATCAATCCTCGCTTACACGAGATATAACTGAAAGACTAACAACTTCTTCATTAAGTCTGATTGAGACTTGGTCTCCTGTATTTACTTCCAATGTAGGATTTAGTTCAAATCCATGAGCATAAGGGACATTTAGCAAGGAAGCAGCAGGTAAAGTTAGTGGGCAAACATCGCAATTTATTATTGCCTTAGGGCCTTTACCGGTGTATATCAACCCCATTAATACAAACGGAGCAACGGTTGACCCAGAACCTTTTGGATATATCAAAATAGTATCTTCTATTGCTATACCATCTAATGGATGCCCTCTCTCTTCAATTACTCCAGTATCCCTATTTACGTATCCAAGATATGTTATTGGGACATCAGTTACTAGGGCACGCCCCTCTATGGACCATCCTTTTTGGCTGGGGATACTCTTACCATTTATCTCCAAGGAACCAGTTCTGTGCTCCTTATTAGAAAACATTGGTTTGACTTTAATTGATTCTAACGTTGGCCTCGGACTGTTAATTAAATTGGGATTAAATGCATGATTTACACATTCAGAGATTGTTGAAACACTCGTTGGCATTTTATTCAATCCAGAAGTCAAATAATGTTCGGCTTTTAGAGAATTGGTAAGAATATGATTAAACTTATTTCTGTTATACGGTGTTACTTCTGGACATGTATCTTTCAATACTAATGCACCTGCTTCTTCTAGCAAGTCTATGGTCCCATCAGACTCTAGAATGTCATAATTATGGCCACTAGTAAATATCCATAAGCGCTTGTCGGGAATTGTTTCGCCGTTTTCCATCTTAGAACGGACATAAGATGCTGTTGTCCTGACTTCTCCAACGCTAGCTTGTGGGCAACCAATTACAACAAGATCAACAATACCTTTCGGAGATAATTCATGATACCGGAGTTGTAAATCATTTTCTGTAAATACTAATTCCCCTTCATAATTATCAATAATTGGTGGTTTAACAGTATGGCCATCGGCCCAAAGCATTGGACAACCATAATTTGCTGCTGCTGCAGTCAACGCTTTTCTCATTTCAAAACTCGCGTGTTCAGGAAGTCCAGAAATGTGAGGCATCATTCCCCATGGCATTCTCCATTCAGGTCTTATCTGCTTTCCAATCCAATCTCCTAATACACTCCAATCAGAAATATTCTCCATTGAACATTCAACTACGACATGAATATTAGGAACTCGATTTTTTTCAATATGGAGCCCCCAAAGAGGGGCCCACCCGGTCAATGCTGTTGCTAACGCAGATAACCCGGATTCTCTATTTGTAATCAAAGAAGTATAGGAATTAGAGAAACAAACTGCATTGGATTCTGCCCAAGAACCAATTCCTTCTGCTAAATCAATTCCTCTGTCGTAAGGCGTGCAGGATAAGGTTGCATCAATTCCGAGATTATTATAAGCATCAATTATTTCAAATTGGTATTTCAAAAAGTCTGGATAATCTATTTCCATCTCTTCCATTTTTTCTCTATCACAGCCGGCTGAATTAAGAGTAGTAGGTATTGAAACAGTTCCTCTATCGTCTCCAGCTAAATCTGAAAGAAAGCGACGAAGCCCATGTCCGCCAGTAATTACACTTACTCCCGAAACGTGGGAATGCTCACAACGGACGAAGTCAGTTGCTCCCGCACTAGATGCAAGGTCTATGACAAGTCTGGCCGCTTTCTGTTTAGTTGTACCATGTTCGCCGACGAGCATCGAAATTAGCTCGCTTGGCACATTCATAATCACTGGGTAGTACAGAGACTCAATAAATCATAAAGGTAAAATTAAGAAAATAATCAACTTCTCTGCCTCTGAGCTTCTATGGCCACATAACTTAATGGAGCCTGTAAATTAAACGAAGGAACAAAACCAGACATTGGAATTCTAATAATTTCATCCGACTGTTCTAAAATTTTTTCAGAGATGCCGTTTCTCTCCCCACCCACAACTAAAACAATATCTCCGGTCATATCAATATCCCATGGAGCAGAATCGCCAACGTCTTCTACTGAGATTATTCTAAATCCATATTCCTTAGCCATTAATATCGACTCTAGGCCGGAAGTCCAAAAAACAGGTAAGAATCTGTGAGCCTTCATTGATGCTCGTTTTGCTGCACTTCTTTCTTGATTATTTAATTCAGCATCGATGATTACGGCATCAGCGCCTGAGACTTCGGCAGTTCTTATGCAAAAGCCAATATTAACTGGGTAAGATGCACCTGCAAGCAACCAGACTAAACCCCCTTTGGATAGTATCTCCTTCAATGAGGATTCAGGATTACGGCCAACTAAACATAGAACGTCAGGGATACCATTTGAAGTAGATCTGGACATACGCCATAAATCGTTTTCTGAACCATAAATAACTTTAATCGCTAATTCATCAGCATAATTCAATATCTTACTAATTAGTGGTGACTCAGCATCTCTTTTTATTAAAATTAAACTAACATCGTCACCATCTTCAATAGATGTCAAGACTTCATCCTCACCACATCTCTGCATGCTCATAATAACTCTCCTGAACCTATTTCTTCTGAATAACTTATTTCTTTAACTGGGATTAAAATCTCGTTCCTTCTGAGAAATGGTAACCTAGTGGGTGGATCATAAACTGCTAGAATATAACTTCCATTAGGTTTGAAACTTCTTTCTATTAATGATTTATTCAGTTTTCTGACTAGTTTGCTTACTTTCTTAGAACCATAAAAACCTGAAAATCTCTTTACTGCAACTAATCTCTCAGGAACATTAACGATTTTAACTTTTGAATCATTAGGTTCGGGTAAATTCGTAAAACTATATTCTGAAGGCATAGAAAATGCCATATTCATAGTTGATTTATTATCCCACATTTCCACCGGAGAAGTCATAGCAATTTTTTCGTTAGATTTATTGTTTCCGAAAATATATCCGGCTATAATTCTAAAGTTATTTGAAGGGGTAAAATTTTCCCCGATTTCTCTAGAAACTTGGGCTTGAATAACTTCGCTGTAGAGTCGAATCTCAAAATCTTCATAATCACTAATTAATTGATACTTTGGCTCCTCCAAAGTTTCAACCATGAACTTTGGGGGAAGTCTTTGGTATTGGTACTTTGTAATACATAGATGAACAATTCATTATGAATGGTTGGCATCTACGATAAACATGGACGTGTCGAGAGACGTTATACGAATTTTTACAATTGTTAGTGGTTTGATTGTACTTTTATCATATGTTTACGGTGTTTCAAAATCAACGGATCCGATGAAACTATGGGGGGGGATTCCAGATTCATGGCAGAGATATATTGTGCCATTTATGTTTGTTGCAGCCCTAGGATATCTGATTTACTGGTGGATTGCCTTATTCCAACTAGAGATACTAGAATTAGAAAATCTAAGATGGCCCTGGTCAGATTCTGATGGCTCAGGTATGGAAAGATTACTACTTGCATACGTTCTATTCTTGATACCTTCAGCTTTGTGGCTTGAAAGCACATCATTTCATTTATCAAATGAATATTCATGGACTCCAATAATAGTAATTGGAACATTATTATTGACTTCAATTGGAAACATAATGTTAGGATTACTGGCTTATAGCGCATATCTTGACGGAGTTCAGAGCTCAGAATTAATGATATTAGGTGCATTTATGATTTCTATACAATGTATACTAAATGACCTAATAATCTGGTCTGTGAAATTTCCTTGGTAATTATTCACTAAGTTTAGAATCAATACTTTTCAATAAATCTCTAATTTCAACAAAGACATCCTCGGAACCTAGATTTGAATTATTGACTATTGGGTTAGAGACTAAAGAATCTCTCTGCTCCAATACCAAATCGCGGAATTTTTCAGAATTTTTTACCCCTGTCAAAATGAATGGAGCGGCTCCTGCAGTTTCAAATTGCATTCTAACAACACCAAATGCATTGAGTATTGGCCCCTCATGAATTGAAACATCTGTTAGTTTGTCTAGAGGTATGTTCTGCTGTTTCTTGAAAAGCCATCCCATACGCATATTTACTGAACGATCAGTTAGAGCAGCCGACATATGTTCATACTGTTTTTGATGAATAATCCATCCAAATGGTAGCCAGAATATCATCAAAGGTATTCCAATTAATGTTGAAAGGAGCGTTAAGTTAGTAGTCATCCACCAGTAAATAATTATTTTTCTATCAAACTCTACTGCCATTTTATGGCCGCTATCAGCATATCCGATGGATGATTCCATATGGGAGTGATAAAATCATTTGTTATTTAATCTAACGATTAAATTTGAAAATAGGAATGGGCTTCATTTTATGAGAATTCATTCGATTAAATTTCAAATATATTCTCATTACTTCTGCGAGTCTCTCGTTCTGCATCTTCTCAGGTAATGGGTTTTCAATTTCATTCATCGCCCA
>MDSW01137790.1_pt1 | contig 12409 bp, 13 predicted proteins | sample 811171 | NCBI WGS metagenome assembly MDSW01 (sample SAMN05326641, study PRJNA326480) | marine metagenome | isolation source: seawater | place: Atlantic Ocean: North West | collected 2012
CTCATTATTAAAATGGTTTGCACCAATTTTATCTTTTACTACTGAGGAAATCTATCAGCTTGTTTCAAAAAATAAAAAAAGTATTCATTTAGAAAGATTTTTAAGTTTCCCAAAAAAGTTTGAAAATCCAGAATTAAACTCAAAATGGGAGAGATTACTTAAAATAAGAGATGTGTGTAATTTAAGTATTGAACAAAAAAGGGCCAATAAGGAAATTGGGTCTAGCTTAGAAGCTTCTTTAAAAATTAAATTAAATGCAGAATATTTGGAATTAGTGAAAGATATAGATTTTTCAGAATTATGTATTACTTCATCAGCAATTATTGATAAAGGTGACAAATCTAAAATTGAAGTTGAAACTTTTAAAGCAGAAGGAAATAAGTGCCCTGTTTGTTGGAAGATAAGTTCCAAACCATGCGAAAGACACGGTTAAAAATTAATTAATGTTAAAAAATAATATCTTTAGTTTATTCTTAGTAATATTTATTTTTACTTCAGATCGTTTAAGTAAAATTATTATTATAAAACTTTCAGAACCTTTAAATGAGCTTAATATTTCTGTTACATCTTTTATAAATTTTAACTTAATATGGAATGAAGGAATTGCTTTTGGATTGCTTTCTTTTGATGATAAATTTTATTATAATTTAATTACACTTCTAATAGCTATAATTACCTCAATAATTATTTGGCTTGCAAATAAATCAAAAGGAGTTGAAAAACTAGGCTTTTTAATGATTGTAGGAGGATCATTTGGCAATATATTTGACAGAATTTACTATTCATCTGTTCCAGACTTTATAGATATAAGTATAAATAATTTTCATTGGTTTATATTTAATGTAGCTGATATATTTATAAGTATTGGAGTAATTTTGTTGATCATTTTAGAATTTTTTAAAAAAAAAAATATCATGAAAAAGATTATAATTTTTTTAATTGCTTTATTTTTTTTACCATCATGTCAATCAGCAAAAGATGCTTTAACTTTAAAAAAAAAAACAAGTGCAGACGAATTTTTAGTTGAAAAAAAAAGTCCTTTAGTTTTACCACCTGATTATGGCAAGCTTCCAACACCCGAAGGCACTCAAACAAATAAAGATAAAAAAGATGAAGATATTGAAATTTTAGTTAATAAAGATAGCAAAAACTCTTCTTCTAAATCTAATAAGAGCTCTAATCCAACATCAATTGAAAAGTCAATATTAGAAAAAATAAAATAAATTAAATGTTTGGAAAAAATATTAAATTTAAAAATTTTGTTTTAAAAAAAAAATTTAATAAAAATAAAAAAATTTTAAACATTTATAAAGATATAATTAAAGAAAAAAATGAAATAATATTATCCTTAGATAAAAAATATAAGGATACATTTTCAAAAAAAATTATTAAAAAATTTAAAAAAATAAATCATATTTTAGTTATTGGAATGGGAGGATCTATTCTTGGAGCAAAAGCTATATATAACTTTTTAAAACCTAAAAATAAAAAATTTATATTTGTTGATAATTTATCAAACAAACCATTTCAGCATAATAATAAAAAAAGATTAAATATAATTATCTCAAAATCTGGAAATACATTAGAAACAATTTCTAATTCTAATGTTTTAATCAACAAAAAAAATACAAATATTTTTATAACTGAAAATAAAAAAAGTTATTTAATGGATTTAGCCTTTGAATTAAAATCAGAAATTATTCATCATAATAATTTTATTGGAGGCAGGTATTCTGTTTTATCAGAAGTTGGAATGTTGCCAGCTCAATTAATGGGCTTGAAAGCAGAAAAATTTAGAAGATTAAATGAATTAATAAATAATAGATATTTCGTAAATTCATTAATACAAAATGTTACAAATATTTTAAATCTAGTTAATCAAAATAAGACTAACTCTATAATTTTAAATTATGATGATCAATCAAATGATTTATTTCATTGGTATCAACAGTTAGTTGCAGAAAGTATTGGAAAAAAAAGTAAAGGAATCTTACCAATAATATCTATAATGCCTAAGGATAACCATAGTTTAATGCAATACTATTTAGACGGAAAAAAAAATCATTTTTTTACATTTTTTTTTGTAAAAGAAAAAAAATCAGAAAAGATTATAGACAGTAAATTGCTTAAAACACATTTATATCTTAGAAATAAAAGTCTAAATGAGATTTCGTATTCTCAGTTTGTTGCGACTGAGAATGTTTTTAAAAAAAAGAAAATTCCTTTTAGAAGCTTCATTATTAATAATAGAAATGAGCAAACTATAGGAGAAATGTTTACTTTTTTTATATTGGAAACAATACTTCTTGGACGAGCAATGAAAATTAATCCTTTTGATCAGCCTGCGGTAGAATTGATAAAAAAACAAACTAAAAAAATTTTAATTTCCAAAAAGTATTTTTGATATTCCATAAGTTCGATTTTCAATAATTCTAAGTTTTTCAGTAATATCAATATTATCTTTTTTATGTCTGTGAATTATTAGAATGCCATTCTGGTTAAGAAGTTTTTTTTCTAAAATTGAATCTATTATTATATTTATTTTTTTCTCTTTATATGGTGGATCAATAAAAATTATATCAAAAGTATAATTAAAATTCTTTCTTGATGAAAAAAAATTAAAAAAATTTTGCTTATAAATTTTATAATTTTTAATATTTTTTAGAGAATTTAAATTTTTTTCTAAAATTTTTATTGCTTCATTATAGTTTTCAAAAAAAATTACCTTTTTCGAACCTCTTGATAAACATTCTATACCAAAAGAGCCAGTGCCAGAAAATAAATCTAAAATTGAAGAATTTTCAATTTCTATATTAATTTTCTTTGAATGATTAATTAAATTGAAAATGGATTCTTTTACAATATCTTTTAGTGGCCTTGTGTTATTATCTTTAGGTAAAAAAAGTTTTTTACCTTTGAAATTTCCACTGATTATCCTCATTCATTTATTACTTTATATCCTATATCTTTCCTATAAAAACCATTTTTCCAATTAATTTTTTTTATAAGTTTTATAACAATCTCCCTACTTTTCTTTAAACTATTTGATTTAGCAACAAAATTTAAGACTCGGCCACCATTAGAAACAATTTTAGATCCATTAATTTTAGTCCCAGCGTGAAATATAAATTCATTTTTATTAAGAACAATTTTATCTAAATTTTTAATTTCCATATTATTTTCATAGGTCTCTGGATATCCTTTCGAACATTGTACAATAGATAAAGTTTTAGTATCAGACCAATCTAAATTTATTTGATCTAATTTTTGATAAATAGTTGCTTCAACGATTTTAAAAAAATTTGTTTTAAGTCTTGGTAAAATTGTTTGACATTCTGGATCACCCATCCTTACATTGTATTCAATCAGATATGGCTCATCTGCCTTAATCATTAAACCTGCATACAAAAAACCTTTAAAATTTGTATTCATATCTTGTAAGGCTCTTAAAGTGGGCTTAATAATTCTATCTATAATTTTTTTATCTAATATTTTACTTTCTAAACGAGAAGGTGAATATGCTCCCATACCACCTGTATTAAGTCCAATATCACCTTCACCAACCCTCTTATGATCTTGCGCTGTACCAAATTTTTTAATATTTATTCCATCTGAAATTATAAAAAAACTCATCTCCTCACCTTCAAGAAATTCTTCAATCAATAAATCTTTTGCTTTTCCAAATTTTCCATTAAATATTTCTTTAATTGCTTGCTCTGCATTTTTTTTGGCATCACAAATATAAACTCCTTTCCCTGCAGCAAGACCGTCAGACTTGACTACCAAAGGAAATTTACATTGATTTAAAAAATTTAAAGCTTTATGTTTGTTTTCAAAAACACCAAAATTTGCAGTAGGAATATTATATTTCTTACATAAATTTTTGGTAAATATTTTGGATCCTTCCAGTTTTGATGCCAGTTTATTTGGACCAAAAACTTTAATATTATTTGTTTCTAAAAAATCAACTAATCCTTCAACTAATGGTTTTTCAGGACCAATAATTACAATATCTATTTTATTTTCATTAATAAATTTTTTTATCAAAGCAAAATTACTAACATCTAAATCAATATTTTCAGCAATATAGTGCGTTCCGGCATTTCCGGGTATACAATAAATCTTTTCAACTTTTTCAGATTTTTTGATTTCATAACATAAAGCGTGTTCTCTACCACCACTTCCAATTATTACAACTTTCATATAATGATGTATAAACTAAAAATGTTTAAAAAATTAGCTAAAATAAAATATTTACCAAATAATTTTGAAATTATTGAAGAAGGTGATTACGTGATTTGTGCTATATCTGGTAAGAAAATTTCTTTAGATCAATTAAATTATTGGAATGTTGAATTGCAAGAAGCTTATTATTCTTATTTGGAAGCTTCAAATAAAAGGGAAAAAAATAGCTAAGTTATTTCCATCTATTATGTGTCCAGATCCACTGGTCTGGATTTTTTTTTATCATTTTTTCAAGAACTTTATTTAAATTAGATGTAATAATCTCAATTTTTTCATATTTAGAAAACTCTATAGGTTTAAATACCTTTATTCTAAATTGATACTTTTTCTTTCTCTCAATATAAAGTGGAACGACTTCGCAATTAAATTTTTTTACAAATTGAGCTGGAATGGTTGTTGTTAATGCTTTTTTATTAAAAAAATCACATCGTATTCCTTCGGAAACTCTTTGATCAACCATTAATGCTATAGATGAGCCTTTTTTAAAATGTTTTAATATCTCTTTTGTTCCAGATATACCTTTTTTTATCTGCTTTTTACAAATATAGTTTTTTCTAATTTTTTCCATTAATGGATTTAAAAATTTATTATTTAAAGGTCTATATATAGCTGCCAAATCGATACCAGATTTTTCTATGTGCATAGCCATTAATTCAAAATTATTAAAGTGCCCTGAGATAAATATAACTGGTTTATTATTATTTTTTATTTTTTCTAAAATGTTTTGGCCAACTACTTCGATATTACTTGAAAGATCGCTATGTCGATATTTTTTAATATACATGTATTCCGCAAAAATTCTTCCATAATTACCCCACATATTCTTTATAATAATTTCTTTATCTTTTTCTGAAAATCCAATATTTGAATTCTCTAAATTTTTTTTAATTCTATAACTAGATCTAAATAAAGGACCAAATTTTTTACCAATTATTTCTCCTAAATTTGATGCATTTTTGTAACCAATGATTTTAAAAATTATAAATAACAAGATTATGAATATAAATTCAAAAAAGTATTTTATTATTTTCATAAATAAGATTTGATAATTTCTTTAAATTCGTCTTTGTTTTCAATTTCTAAATCAATCTCTACACAGTCATAGCTTTGTTTTTGTAAGTCATTCATCCTATAATAATCTTTTTCAGTTGTAATAATTGTTGTAGATTTACCGCTATTTATTTTTTCAAAATCTCTCTCGGTATAATTATGATGATCAGGAAAAGAATATGTTTTTATAATATTTAAATTATTTTCTATTAATAAATCAAAAAAATTTGAAGGATTTCCAATTCCTGCAAATGCAGTAATTTCTTTATTTTTAAATTTTTCAATATTTTTAATTTTATATTTTGAATAAAATAAATGTAATTTTTTATTTCCAATAATTTTAAAGAGTTTTTGTTCAAATTCTGAATTTTTATGACCATTTATAACGATACAGTCAGCTCTTGAAATTGCATTTAATTTTTCTCTCAGAGGTCCAGATGGAATAATGAGACCGTTACCTATCATTTGTTTAGAATTGAAACATAAAATTGAAAAATCTGGTTTAATTGAAAAATCTTGAAAACCATCATCTAAGATTGCAACATCATGTTTGTTAAAAATTGATAGAGAGATACTTTTAATTCTTTTATGCTTTGTGTAAGTTTCTCCTATATCTTTTAACATTTTGATTTCATCAGATAAATAATCATAATTTTTTTTTATAATTGAAGGATTTTTACCTAAAGATTTAGTAATATAATAAATTTCTTTAACTAAAGGTGTTTTACCTGTTCCACCAAGGTAAATATTACCTACACATATTACTGGAATAGTTGGTTTATCATAAGTTTTGAAAGCAGAGAATATTTTTATAATCCAAATTATTGATAAATATATTATCGAAAATGGAAAAAGTAAAAAAGACCAGAAAGATATTTTTTTATAATCCCAAAATAAAGGTTTTTTAAATCGCATTTTTTAAAAAAAAATTAATCTCTTTCTGAGTATCTTTTAGAATTTTTTTACCTATATAATTAATTTTATGCTTAATAATTTTAGATGAGTTGTTTTTTTTGGAAAGAAGTGTATCTAATCTTTTTTCTAAATCTAATTTAGTTTTTACCATATAAGATATTTTATTTTCATTCAGAAACTTATAAATTTCTTTAAAATTTGATACGTTTTTACCATGTAAAATATTACATCCATATCTAGCTGCTTCCAAAGGGTTTTGACCACCATGATTTATGATTGATCCTCCAAGAAAAACATTTTTACAATAGTTATAAAATGATTTTGTTTTACCATAAGAATTTACTAAATAAATATCAGTTTTTTTATTTATTAATGAAGAAGGTTCATCTAGATGAATTTTTAAATTAAGATTAGTTAACTCTCTTTTTATCGAGTCTATTCTATTTACATGGCGTGGAATTACAATCGTTAATAAATTTTTATATTTTCTTTTTAATTTTTTATGAATAAAACCACAAAATTCCTCTTCATTAGAGTGAGTACTAGATGCACACCAAACTTTTTTTGATTTAATAAATTTTTTTATATTTTTTTTGATATCTTCTATTTTTTGCTCTGATTGAGTATATTTTAGGTTACCGATATATTTTATTTTTTTTACTCCTAGTCTTTTTAAATATTTTTTTGACTCATAATTTGAAGATAGACATAAGTTAAATTTTTTAAAAATAGTGTTAGCAAAACTTGGGAATGTTAACCATTTTTTAAAAGTTTTTTTTGTAATTCTTCCATTTAATAGAATTATTGGCACTTTATTATTTTTTAGATTTAAAACCATATTGGGCCATATTTCAGAGTCGATAAAAAAAGCAATTGAAGGTTTCCAATAATCTAAAAATTTTTTAGAAAAAAAATTTACATCAATTGGAAAAAATTGATGAATGACTTTTTTAAATTTTAAATTGTTAATTACTTTTGATGAACTTAATGTGTTAGAAGTTATCAAAATTTGATCTATCTTTTTATTTTTATCTAATTTTTCTATTAAGGGTATAATGCTTTGTAATTCACCAACGCTAGCCCCATGAAACCATACAAGTTTTCCCTTATTTCTTTTTTTTGAAAAAAAGCAAAATTTCTCTTTAAATCTTTTTGGATCCTCCTTATTTTTTGATAATCTGGTTATTAAAATAATGGGAGATAAAATTAAAACTAGATTTGTTAGTAATCTATAAATTATTAACATCAATGTTTTCTAATTTGTTTTTCATAAAAGTTATTATAAATTTTTGAAGAGGTTAACAATTCCTCATGCGATCCTGAGCCAACTACTTGACCATTATCAATTACATAAATTTTATCTGAATTCAATATTGTAGATAATCTATGTGCAATAACTATAGTTGTTCTTCCTTTTGTTAAAAAGCTTATTGCTTTTTGAATTTTATTTTCGGTATCGGCATCTAAAGACGAAGTTGCCTCATCTAGTAATATTATTGGACTCTTTTTTAAAATCGCTCTTGCTATTGATAGTCTTTGTTTTTCTCCACCTGAAAGCCTAACCCCATTTTCACCAATGACAGTTTCATATTTATTGGGGAGCTTTTCAATAAACTCTTCAGCGAAAGAATGTTTAGCAGCCTCTTTTATTTCATCCTCTGAAGCTTCAAGATTTGCATAAGTAATATTATTTTTTATAGTGTCATCAAATAAAGTTGTGTCTTGACTTACTAGAGAAATTCCTTTTCTAAGAGTATGAATGGAAGAGTCATAGATAGATTGTTGATCAATTAAAATATCACCCTCTTGAGCATTATAAAATCTAGGTATTAGATTTAAAATTGTTGATTTTCCAGCTCCACTTTGACCTACGAGGGCTGTCATTTTTTCTCCAGGAAATTCTAAATTTATAGATTTTAAAATCCTATCCTCTTTTGAATAGTTAAAGTTTATTTTTTTAAAAATAATCTCTCCTTTTTTATACTCTAATTTTTTTGCATTTTCTTTGTCTTTAACTTCAGGAACCTCATCAATTATAGGCAATACTTTTCTGGCACCTGTTAAACCTTGTTGAATTGCAATATTAACAGTAGCCAATGATCTAACTGGTTGGTAGGCCAACATCATTGCGGCTAAAAATGAAAAAAAATTACTTACTTCAAGTTCATCTTTAGCAACAAGATTAGCAGCAAAATAAATCAAACAAGCTATCATTATTCCAGTTAAAAATTCCATAATAGGTGAAGCTCTAACCATAATGATAACTATTTTTTTTGTTTTTTCTTTTAATTCATTAATAACTTTAATTGCTCTATTTTTTTCATAATTTTCTTTTTGAAAAATTTTTATAAGTCTGTGATTTTTAAATATTTCAAATAAATAACTATTAAAAATACCAGCTCTAGTCATTTGTTCAGCTGTTACTTTACTAATTCTTTTTCCTAAATTTTTAGCTGCTCCACTTGCTAATGGTATCATTATTATTGCTATTAATGCTAATTTCCAATTTTGATAAAACATTACACATAATAATCCAATTAGCGTTAAACTATCTTTAAATAAGTTTAAAATTGCTGTGCTAACAAGATTTGTAATCATACCTATATCGTTAGTAAGGTTTGTAATAAATTTTCCAGAATGTTTGTTGTCAATTAATTTTGTATCTGCAATTATTAGAGAATTAAACATATCTTTCTGTATATCTCTTCGAACTTCGAAAGAAACATCAATCATTATTACTTTGGCAAGGTATAAAGAGATGCCTTTCGCTGCAAAGGCTAAAATTATAAAACCAGGAATTATATATATTAATTTTTGATTTTGATTTATGAAAAGTTGTTTTATTGCTGGATCTAATAAATAAGCAACAGAGGAAGTGCTAGCTGCTAATATAACTGTAAAAAAAAGAGATGTTAAAATTTTTCTTAAATATTTTTTAGTGTAATCTTTATAAAGACGTTTTAATATTTGTATATCAGTCATACTTCAAAAATTTATTTTGCCTATAATTAATCCTAAAAAAATTATAAATCCTAACAAATTGTTTGATTTAAAAATTTGTAAACAAATTAACTGATTTTTAATATTCAAATTTTTTATTTGTAAATTGTATAATTGAAAACCTGTTAATAATAAGATTATATAATAAATGATATTAAATTTCATATAAAAGCCTATTAAAAATAAGGTTATTAAAAAAATGGAATAACATACATACAAAAAAGTTTCTGGATTTTTTTTAAATTTTATGGAGGTTGATTTTAAACCAATAATTTCATCATCTTTAATATCTTGATACCCATAAATAGTGTCATAACCAAGTGTCCAAAATATGGCCCCAACATATATAATTAAAGGTAGGGTATTTATTTCATTTGTTATTGAAGTCCATCCAAGTATAAGACCATAGTTAAAAGTAATTCCTAAGAATAGTTGTGGCCAATAAGTATAACGCTTCATTAGAGGATAAGTAAATGCTAAGGGCATAGACCCTAAAGCGAGAATTATTGTTAAGTAATTAAATTGTATTAAAACTAAAAATGCAATTAGACATAGAATTAAAGAGTAAAATAAACCTTGTACTACTGAAACTTTTCCAGATGCAATAGGTCTATTTTTTGTTCTAAAAACTTTTTTATCAAATTTTCGATCTATAATATCATTAATTATACATCCAGCAGACCTCATAAGAATTGATCCGGATAAAAATAGAATTAAATAAAAAAAATATGTATCTTTTTCATTTGAAAAATCATAACCAATTGTTAAACCCCATGCACATGGCCAAAAGAGAAGCATGTAACCAATTGGTCTTTTTAATCTTGTTAATTCAATGAAAAGTTTTAATTGGTTCATAAAATTTACTTGTAAATAGCAAAGGCAAGATTGATAATCAAACTGATTCGTATGAATATAGACTACACTGTCACTGCATTAATGTTTCCTGCAATTCCTCTATTGATGAGTGTATATAGTAACAGATTTCATTCTTTGAGTGCGTTAATTAGAGAATTACATGATGAGCATGTTTATGAAAAACATATTCCACCGGAATGGAAAAAACAATTTATTAATTTAAGTGGAAGAATAACTCTTTTAAGATGGACCATCATGTTTGCCGCATTTGGATTTTTATTCAATATGTTGACAGTGTTAGGTCTTTATTTGAACGAAATTTTTATTGCTAGAGTTATTTTTGGGTCATGTTGTTTGTCTATGATCATATCAATTATGTTTTTCATTAGAGAAATTCATATTTCAACAAATGCATTAAAACTTCATATGTCTGATATGGATGTGAAAGTAGATTAAGGAATTATTACAGCAGGTCCTAAAATTTTTCTATTTTCTAGATCTTGATGAGCTTTAACAATTTCGTTTAAAGTATATTTTTTAAAAATATTTAAAGTAAATTTTTTTGTAATAAACATTTTAAAAACTTTATTTGATGCTTCATTAAGCTCTTCTCTTGTTGAAGTGTAGTGGGCAATGCTTGGTCTTGTTAAGTATAGTCCCTTCGGTGCTAAAGATTTAGCTACATTACAAAGATCAAGAGGGCCTGACGCATTTCCAAAAGAAACCATTGTTCCTCTAATTTTTAAACAATCTATTGAACCATCAAATGTTTTTTTACCAACCCCATCATAAACTACTGGTACGCCTACACCATTTGTTATTTCTTTTACTTTTTCTGAAAAGTTTTCCTTTGAATAATTGATTACGTGATCACAACCATTCGCCTTTGCAATTTTAATTTTTTCATCTGATCCTACTGTTCCAATCACTGTGCATCCTAAACTTTTTGCCCATTGACAAAATATTTGTCCAACTCCACCAGCTGCTGCATGAAACAAAATAGTTTCATCAGATTTAACAGGATAAGTTTTATGTAGAAGATAGAAAACAGTTAATCCTTTAGTCATTAAAGTAACTACATTATCAAATTCAATTTCATCTGGAACTTTAACTAACTTTTTTGTTGGAAAAATTCTATGAGTTGAATAAGAGCCTATAGGCATTGAAGCGTAAGCAACTCTATCTCCAACTTTAAACTCTTTAACATCTGGTCCAATTTTTTCAATTTTACCCGCACCCTCAATACCAATATTTGAGGGCAGTTCTACGGGGTATAGACCAGATCTATGATAAGTATCAATATAGTTTAAACCAATAGCTTTATTTTTAATTATAACTTCACCTGATTTAGGATCATCTAATTTAATGTCCTTAAATTCTAAAACTTCGGGACCACCATTTCTTGAAATTATTACTGCTTTCATTTCACAAATGTACCATTATGATAGTCTTGAACAGCTTGCAAGATTTCTGCTTTAGTATTCATCACAAATGGTCCACCTCTAGCAATTTTTTCATTTATTGGTTTTCCAGAAATTACTAAGAATTTTGTATTAGTATTAGCTTTTACTTTTAAACCTTCTCCTTTTGAAAGTAATATTAATGTACTATCTTTTACTTTGTCATGTTTTTTTTCTCCAATTTCAATTTCACCATTGATTAAATAAATAAATGAATTGTGAGTAGATGGTATCTTAAAGCTAAATTGTTTATCTTTGTTTAGCTCAACATCAAAATAAATTGGCTCAACGTTATGTCCTTTAACTGGACCTTCTACTTTTTCAAATTTACCAGCTATAATTTTGACTTGCTTATCGTCATCTTTGTGAATACTCATTTTTTCAGAATCGATATAAATATATTCAGGTTTGCTCATTTTTAATTTTGCTGGCATATTAATCCAAAGTTGAAAGCCATGGAGTCTGCCTTCTGACATAGCTGGCATTTCAGAATGAATTATTCCACTACCTGTCTTCATCCATTGTACATCTCCAGAAGACATTTGGCCTTTTGCGCCAGTACTATCTTCATGCTCGAATTTTCCTTGAAGCATATAAGTAACTGTTTCTATTCCTCTATGAGGATGAGCTGGAAAACCAGCAACGTAGTCATCACTGTTTTTTGAACCAAACTCATCTAACATTAAAAAAGGATCAAAATAATTAGGATCTACACCTATACTTCTTTTTAATTTTACACCTGCACCATCTGAAGCAAGAATTGGATCTATAATTTTATCAACTTCAACAATTTTCATAATAAATAAATAATTATATAAATTTATAATTCAATACTATTAATCACATCTATTACATCGAATAGTTGCAAATATATCATCCCAATC
>MDSW01145400.1_pt1 | contig 12408 bp, 13 predicted proteins | sample 811171 | NCBI WGS metagenome assembly MDSW01 (sample SAMN05326641, study PRJNA326480) | marine metagenome | isolation source: seawater | place: Atlantic Ocean: North West | collected 2012
CCATGAGTCAGCGAAAAATAAAGGCGTTTTTACAGAAAAAGTAGGTGCTTTAACAAATGATTTCTTTTTAAATTTAGTTGACATGAAATTTATATGGAAACCTACAGGTAAGAATTCCTACGATATTATCGACCGTAAAACTAATAAAGTAAAGTATTCTGCATCTAGAGCAGATTTAGTATTTGGTTCTAATTCAATATTACGATCATATGCTGAGATATACGCTCAAGACGATAATAAGGAGAAATTTGTTAAAGATTTCGTAGCTGTTTGGACAAAGATCATGAATGCAGATAGACCGAATTTAAAAAAATTGCACTAATGAATGAGCAACATTTTTCAGATTTTTACAAAGTTCCAGATATTACATTTGACATCAAAAAATTAAGAGCAGAACTTGATAAAGTTTTAGAACAGAAAAATTTTGATACATTAGGAATTAAAAATTTTGCTGCTATTCCAATTAATAGAGTTCCAGGAGACGTAGACTCGATAAAAGGACATAATGTTAGAGGAGAATACTGGACATTTCCTGATGAATTTGGAAAAGAGGTCAAAAGAGATAAGTCAATAGATGAGTCAAAATATACAGAAATTGTTCCTGAATTTAAAAATACATATTTTGAAGAAGTCTATAATTTATTAAGAAAAAAATTTAAACTTGGAAGAGTAAGAATTTTGCTAAAAGAGCCTAGGTCTACATTAAGTTGGCATAGAGATCCAGAACCAAGACTTCACATTCCAATTATTACAAACCCTGGATGTAAAATGGTTATTGAAGATGTTGCAAAACATATGCCAGCAGACGGATCTGTAACTATAACTAATAACACAAAATATCATAATTTTTTTAATGGAGGCGAACAAGATAGAATTCACCTAGTAGCATGCGTGCTAGAAAATCCTTTTAAAAAAATTAATTAGTAAAAAAGATATGACTGAATTTAGCAGAGGAATATTTAAGGTAATTGCTAGTACAAGCGCTGGAAGAGCATTAGTTTATACTGTTGGCCATGTTTGTATAGCAATGACAGTTGTATCAGTTTTAACAGGTGCTAGTTTATGGGAAGCTGGGTTAGTAGCTCTTGTAGAACCTACAATAAATGGAGTCTGGTATTATTTGTTAGATAAAATTTGGAGTAAATATATAAAATAAATTTTTATAATAATCCCCATAAGCTCTTTTTCTTAACCCAACCATTAAATTCACCAGTTTTTATTTTACACCAATCTTTTTCACACTTTTTTATTCTTAACAATCTTCCTTTTTTAAGAATAGCAATTGGGTTTGAATATATTGTCGAACCATTAAATAAAATTAGTTTATCATCAATTACTATTGCTGCTTTCTTTTTTGACAGTTGAGAAATATGTATCCAACCTGAATTATTTTCATGGTCTCTAATTTTTCTAAAATTATCAGATTTATCTTGAATCAAAACAGGCAAAAATTTTTTTTTATAAAAGATTTTTACTGGGTAATCAAAGGATGGACCTTGACGTAAGTTAACTTTTTCATTTCTTAGAGTTAAAAAGTACTCCTCACTAGAAAACACATTTCCAAAATTAAGAAAAATAATTAAAAACACAATTAACTTTTGCATATATTTGGGCATTTTGGATTAATCTGTATTTTTGCTTTTCTTAATATCATTTTTAGAGAATCGAAAATTAAAACATAACCATTTAGATCATCCTTAAGATTTAAAACCGTTTTTAATACTTCATTTGCTTGTAAAGAACCTAATATACCAGCGACAGGCGGAAATATTCCTTCCATATCGCAATTCATCTCTTGAATAGGTTGTTGTGGCATAAAACACCTAAAACAAGGTATTTTTTTTTTAAAGTTAAATTTAAATAATTGTCCATCAAACTTACTTATTGCGGCTGAGACTAAGATTTTTTTATTTTTTTTACAAAAATCATTTATTAATAATCTGGTACTAAAGTTATCAGTTCCATCGCAGATAATATCATATTTATTCAAAATTGACTTAATATTTTTTTTTGAAATTTTAATTTTAAATGTTTTTATTTTTATTTGATTATAAATTTTTTTAATTTTTCTCTTTGCTTGATAAACCTTAAATTTACCTAGATCAGAATTATCAAATAAAAATTGCCTATTTAAATTCCCTAACTCTATTTTATCATGATCGACTATTCCGATATTGTTAATACCAGAAGATGCTAAATATGAAATTAATGGACAACCTAAACCACCAACCCCTATAATTAAAACTTTGGCTTTATTTATTTTTTTTTGACCCGATATTCCTATTTTTTTTAAAATAATTTGTTTTTCAAATCTTTTAAATTCTTTAAGTATCAATGCCATTAATTATTTAATTCCCGTGGAACCAAAACCGCCAGAACCGCGTTCCGTGCTTTCTAAATCTGTCACTTCTTTTAATGTTGCTTTTACAATTGGGCATAATACCATTTGAGCGATGCGTAATCCTTTTTCAATAACAAAAACTTTATCACTAAGATTGATTAATATTACTTTAAGTTCTCCTCTATAATCAGCATCAATTGTGCCTGGAGTGTTTAAAACACTTATTTGTCTCTTTGCTGCTAATCCTGATCTAGGTCTAATTTGAATTTCAAAATTTTTTGGTATCGCTACAGCTATTCCTGTTGGTATAACTTCAGATTTACCTGGCATAATCTCAATCTGCTTATCTATATTAGCTGCTAAGTCTAGACCAGAAGAACCTTCAGTCTCATATCTCGGTAAAATTACGTTTTTTGATAACCTTTTAATTAATATTTCTGTCATCAATTAATTTATTTAATAAAATTTGAGCAATTTTATGAGCAATAAAACTTTTTTTATTTTTTGGTATTATTTTTATGTTTCCTTTTTGATCTATTACCGAAACTTTATTGAAGTCAGAATTAAAACCAATATCATTTTTAGAGACATCATTAGCAAAAATTAGATCACAATTTTTATGTTTCATTTTTAGTGTGGAATTTTCAATTACATTTTTTGTTTCTGCGGAAAAACCAGCAACTATCTTAGGTCTATTTCTGTTATTTTTTGATATAAAATCTAAAATATCATCGTTTTTAACAAAATTTATTGATTTAAATATTAATTTATCCTTTTTGATTTTATTTTCACTTTTTTTAGCAGGTTTAAAATCAGTTACCGCTGCTGTGCACACAGCTAAATCCACAGGCAAAGTTTTTTTTACCTCTTTTAACATCTCATCTGCTGATACTATTTTTTTTACTTTAATACCTTTTGGGGAGGTCAGTTTAGAGGGACCAGTTATTAATGTTGTTTTTATCCCAAGTTTATTAAGAGCTATTGCAATTTCATAACCTTGTTTTCCACTTGACTCATTAGAAATATATCTTATCGGGTCAATGTATTCCCTAGTAGGTCCTGCAGTTACTAAGGCTTTAAGATTTCTCTCCCTAACAACATTCCTTTGATTAAAGTAATTTTTTAGATATGCAAAAATTTGTCTTGGACTTGACATTTTACCTTCACCAAACTCTCCACAAGCCATCTCACCTTTTTCAGGTCCTATAAATAGGTATCCAAAGTCTTTTAAAATTTTAAAGTTCGACTGAGTAGCCTTATGCAACCACATTCTGACATTCATAGCTGGCACCAAAATAATATCTTTGTCTGCAGCTAACAAAACAGTTGTGGCTAAATCTTCAGCTTTTCCTATTGAAAGTTTACTCATAAAATTGGCAGTGGTGGGCATTACTATAATAATATCTGCCCATCTAGAAAGCGCTATGTGATCTATTCCTGCTTCTGAGTCGCTGTCGAACATATTCTCAAATGTTTTTGACTTAGTTAAAGTTGATAAGGACAACGGTGTAACAAATTCTCTTCCGCTTTTTGTAAGAATCGTTTTTACCTCCACATCATTTTTTTTTAATAATCTAATTAAATCTAGCGACTTATATGCAGCTATACCACCTCCAATAATTATCAAAATTTTTTTATTTTTTAACATCATTATCTAAGATTAAAATACTAACAAGACCACAATTACAATACCAAAAAAACTTATTACAACATTATTTCTGAAATTTTTTATTCTCATCTGTTCCATTTCTAGGTTTTTATTGGTTATACCTAAGTTTAATTTTCCTTCAGCCACAAGTTTTAATGCATACTCTGCCTTATCCATCAATCCAGGAAAATCAGGTATTCTCTTTAATATTTCAGCTGAGGTATTAAATGCTGTATCAATTGTTGACTTTGGACTTTTTAAGCTTTTAAGCCAGTCTTCCAAAACTGGTTTAGATACCTCCCAAATGTTTGTCTCAGGGTATAATTTTCTTGCAACCCCCTCAACGACAACCATAGTTTTTTGTAGTAATAATAATGGAGGCTGTGTAGCCATATTAAATTTTTCCGTAATCTCAAATAGTTGAGCAAGCAAATTTCCACCTGAAATATCCTTTATAGATTGACCAAAAATTGGTTCACCCACTGAGCGTAAAGCTTGAGCAAATTCGTCTTTAGATGCATTTTGAGGAACCAATCCAGCTTGAAAATGAACTTCTGCAACTTTTACATAATCCCTTTGTATAAACCCATATAAAATTTCTGCTAAAAATTTTCTATTGTTTTTATCCAGTCTACCCATAATTCCAAAATCAACTGGAACAATATTGCCTTTTGTGTCTACAAATAAATTACCTTGGTGCATGTCGCCATGGAAAAAACCATCTCTAACAGCTTGTTTTAAAAAATGTTGAATTAGGTTTTCGGCTAAATGTTTTAAATTTATACCTTTCTTCTCTAATTTAACTTGTTCTCTAATTGAGATTCCATTTACTTTATCTAAAGTAAGTATTTTTTTTGTTGTATAATTCCAATAGATTTTTGGTACATTGAAACCCTTATCTAGTTTAGTATTTTCATATAATTCGTTAGCAGCAGCAGCCTCAAATCTTAGATCCATTTCGATATTGGTAATTTCTCTTAGTAGGTGAACTACTTCTACCAGCTTCAATCTCTTAGCTTTTGAAATTGTATTTTCAACTATATATGCAAACAACATTAGAGCATCAAGTTCCTCATTAAATAATTGTTCTATATCTGGTCGTAAAATTTTTATTGCTACCTGTTTTTCTTGATTTTCATTTTTAATTTTAGCGAAATGGACCTGAGCGATAGAGGCTGCTGCTATCGGTTCACCTATTTCAATAATATTTTGATATTGTTTTTCACCAATTTCTTTTTTAATAACTTTTTTTGCTTCATAAAGCTCAAATGCTGGAACTTTATCTTGAAGTTTTTCTAAATCTTTTGCCATCTCTTCGCCGATAATATCTGGTCTAGTAGCTAAAAATTGTCCAAGTTTAATAAATGTTGTACCCATTCCCTGAAGCGCCTCACAGAGGTTTTTACCTGGGTTATTATTTTGTAAACGAGTATTCTTTGAGCCAATAGCAATCAAACTGAAAAATAAATTTACAGACATTGGTATTTGATGAACTTGGTTTATTGTGTCAATTGCACCTGAGGTAGAAAGTTTCCTAGCAATTTGAAATAATTTAAAAACTCTTTTTAACATTTAAATTTTCCACCCGGAATGTATAGCCGAGATACCATTAGAAAGATTTCTGTATTCTGAATTGGCAAACCCATTTTTAGTTATTAATTCTAAAAGCTGTTCTTGATTGTAAAAAACATCTATGCTTTTAATTAAATATTCGTAAGGTTTTGATGATCCTACAATATATTTTCCTAAAGTAGGTATAGCCTTCGAATAATTTTTATATAAAAAATTTAATAATTCATTGTCTATTTTCGAAAATTCCAAGCACATAAATCGACCACCTGGCTTTAAAACTCTGTAAGCTTCCTTGAGAGTTTTGTTAATATCAGAAACATTTCTTATACCATAGCTAATTGAATAAAAATCATACATATTTTCCTCAACAGGTAAATTTTCTGCCATAGATTTGATCCATTTAATATTTTTAAAATTTTCTAGATTTTTCTCTCCTTTTTTTAACATGTCCTCGTTTGGTTCTATACATGTTACAGTGGATGAATTATTATTTCGCAAAGAAAATAGTTTTGCTATATCTCCGGTACCTGATGCGACATCAATCAAAGAAGAGTTACGAGATGGATTCATCCAGTCGATAAATTTATCTTTCCAAATACGGTGTATTCCTAAAGACATAACATCATTCATCAAATCGTATTTATCGTAAACCTCCGAAAATACAGAATTGACTAATTTTGCTTTATCTTGAATAGTGCTTTTCATAATTAATTATATGCCAGAATTACCAGAAGTTGAAGTTGTTAAAAAGTCCTTAATTAATAAAACGCAAAATTTGATTGTAAAAGCAGTAAAAATAAATGATGGAAGATTAAGATACAAAATTGATAGAAAAAAAATCAAAAAAATTATTGGTCTTAAGTTAAAAAGAATATCAAGAAGATCCAAATATCTGTTATTTTTCTTTGATAAAGATATCGTAATGCTAGTGCATTTAGGTATGACAGGAAAATTTTTCTTTATAAATAATAAAAAGACAAAATATAAGACGAGTTTCTATTACGATATAAATGAAGATAAAGATAAAAAGCATGATCATTTAATTTTCAATTTATCTGATAATCAGAAGCTTATATATAATGATGTAAGAAAATTTGGTTTTGTAAAGTTTTTTAAAAAGGAAAATATTTATTTATGTTCACATCTAAAAAAGCTAGGCCCAGAACCTTTAAATAAAAAATTTAATTTCTCCTATTTTAAAAAGTTTATAATTAGTAGAAACAGGACAATAAAAGACATACTAATGGACCAAAAATTTGTTGCAGGGCTAGGAAATATATATGTAAACGAGATACTCTTTATTAGCAGGGTAAAACCTACTAAAAAAATAAAAAGTCTCACAGACAAGGAAATTAAAAATATTATAAAATTTACAAAAAAAATTTTAACAAAAGCAATTGTTTTGGGTGGTTCGTCAATAAAAGATTTTTCTAGCACTAGTGGAAAAAAAGGTTCATTTCAACAATATTTTAGCGTTTATGGAAAAAAAGGTGAAAATTGCCCAAATAAAAACTGTAGAGAAAATATAATCAAAATTGTTTTAGCTAATCGTGCAACTTTTTTTTGCGCCAGATGTCAAAAATAATAAAGTTGACCGTATAAGATTGCACATATATATAAGTCTAAAATTATGCCTAATACTAAATCAGCTATAAGAAGAGTTCGAAGGGTAAAAAAACAAACCCAAGTTAACAGAATTAGGAAAAGTAGGTATAAAAATGCAGTAAAACAAATGGATATTTTGCTGAAAGCTAACGAAAAAGATAAAGCAAAAAAATATTTTTCAAAATTTCAATCAATTCTAATGCAGGTTGCCAAGTTCGGAATAATAAGCAAAAATACTGCGTCGAGAAAAATTTCTAGAATTTCAAAAAAAATTTCATCTAAATAATCAATTTGAAGTTGATTGATTTAATTTCCTGAAACTATATTTAGATTCTTTTAACCAAATATTGAAACTTCAATCGAAGAGTTGTAATTTTTTTTTAATTCTATCTGAACGATAATTGTACAACCCAAAACAAATTATTTTTTATTTTTAAAAAAAAATTGTTGCAAATTTTTTTAAAAGATCGTTTATAGAATTTCTACTAACAATCTACATGGAAAAAAATAATTCAAAACAGCAAAGCCCTTTTATCTCAGAGGAAGAGAAAACAATTAACTGGGCGGATATACAAAACGCATTTAGAAAATCATTTGGTGCTGAAGTCTATAATAGTTGGCTGCAAAAGATTACACTTGTGAAGGAGTATAACGATTATCTTGTTTTAAGTGTTCCAACACGGTTTTTTAGAGACTGGATAGTCTCAAGGTATCTTGATAAAATCCTTGAGCAAGTTAAAAGTTTTAAATTAAGCCTAAATCGAATTGAATTCAAAATAATTGAGGAAAATAGGCAGAATCAAGAGTTAATTAAAATAGACGAATTAAGTAAAGTCACCGAGATTAAGGACTCAATCCTTAATTATAACAGGCTGAACCCAAATTTAGGTTTTAGCACTTTTATTCAAGGCAAAAGTAATGAAATTGCTTTGTCATATTCAAAAAAAGTCTGTGAACAAATTTCTCGATATAACCCACTATATATTTGTGGAGGTGTTGGTTTAGGCAAAACACATCTATTAAATTCAATTGGCTTAGAACTTCAAAATAAAAATAACGTAATGTTCATTTCTGCAGAAAGATTTATGTATCACTTTATTAAATCTATTAAAAAAAACGATATGGTAAACTTCAAAGATTTTTTTAGAAAATCATCTGTTTTCATAATAGATGATATTCAATTCATTAGTGGTAAAGAAAGTTTACAAGAGGAATTTTTCCATACTTTTAACAGTTTAATGGATAAAGGCTCTCAAATAATAATTTCTGCAGATCGTTCTCCAATGAAATTAGATAGAGTTCAAGATAGAATAAAATCAAGATTATCTGGTGGACTTGTTGTAGATATAGAAACACCAGATTTAGAATTAAAGGTAAAAATTTTAAAAAGTAAAATTGAAGAAATTCAAAATCAATTTAAAGAAAATATTAACTTTACTGATGAAGTGATCACTTATATAGCCAGTGAGTGTAAAACAAATATTAGAGAGTTAATAGGCGTCTTAAATAGATTAGTTGCTTTTAGCAGAGTACATAACAAAAATTTAAATATAAATGATTGTAAAAATATTTTGAAAGATGTTTTCAGCCAAATAAGAGTAATTACAGTTGACAAAATTCAAAACGTGGTCTCGAATTTCTTCAATATTGCTTTAAGTGAGATGCTTTCTCAAAGAAGATCCAGACCGTTAGCAAGGCCAAGACAAATTGCAATGTATTTGGCAAAAAAAATGACAACGAGATCTCTGCCAGAAATTGGAAGAAGATTTGCTAATAGAGATCACACAACTGTTATACATGCTGTCAAAACAATAACACGACTTGCCGAGCAGGATGATGAAATGAAAAGAAACCTAGGTCAGATTAAAAGTTTATTATTAGAACAGTAACAAAATGCAATTTATTGTTAAAAGAGACATTTTATTAAAATCATTAAATTTTGTTCAGGGAGTTGTTGAAAAAAAAAATACACTTCCAATTCTTTCTAATGTTTTATTACAACTTAAAGATAATAAATTATTAATTGTAGCAACGGATTTAGATATTATTTTTTATGATGAAATCAGTGAGGTAAAAATAATTAATGAAGGAAGCACTACGACTTCTGCAGCGATACTATACGATATTCTAAGAAAAATTTCTTCAAACTCTGAATTAAGTTTTGAGTTGAAATCTGCCAACAAACTTTATCTAAAAAGTGAGAATGTAGATTTTAATCTTTTATGTCTCCCAACGGACAATTTTCCAACTTTTACTGATGAATTTGAAGGTCAAGAAATTTCCTTAAATAATAACAGATTTTTAAAATTATTAAACAAAACAAGAATTTCAATATCAAATGATGACACAAGACATTACCTAAATGGAATATTTCTTCATTTGACCGAAGCACATGGTAGAAATTTTTTGACTGGCGTAGCTACTGATAGTCATAGACTATCGTCTAGTAGTTTAGAAATTGATAATACAAATAATTTTACCTCTTTAATTCTACCTAGGAAAACTGTTTTTCAACTTTGTTCTCTTTTAACTGAAACATCAGATCAGTTAGTAATGCAAACAAGCGAGAATAAAATAAAATTTAGTTTAGGAAATATGAAACTGATATCCAAAGTAATTGATGGAAAATTCCCTGATTATAAAAAAGTTGTGCCAACTACAAATGACAAGACCTTAATTGTTTCATCTAAAGATTTTATCAATTCCATTGAGAGAGTGGCGAGTGTCTCCTTAGACAGAAAGGAGGGTGTAAAATTGGTGATAAGTAATGATAATGTGCAACTTTCAGTAAATAGCGCCAATTCTGGCGAAGGTAATGAAAAAATTAAGGCTGAATTTAGCTCAGAGAAACTTAATATAAGTTTTAATTCAAAATACCTAATAGATATCGCCTCTGAAGTAGAGGATAAAAAACTTAAAATGAATTTAAAAGACTCTGTCTCACCAGTTTTAATAGAAGATGTCTCTGACAAAAACAGTTATTACGTCATTATGCCGATGAAAATCTAGATTAATTGATTTTTAGAATTTTTTTTATTTTTAGCTCTATAATTGTTGATTCTAAATAGTTTTAAGTCATTCTGATTACGAGTGATTTTAAATTCGATTAAAAAAATGATATACTAATTTAATTCATAAAATAATGTCTAAAAATTCTGAGCTCAAAAATAAAACATCTTATGGTGCGGATTCGATAAAAGTATTAAAGGGTCTAGATGCTGTAAGAAAAAGACCAGGGATGTATATCGGTGACACGGATGATGGTTCCGGTCTTCATCATATGGTTTTTGAAGTTGTAGATAATTCAATTGATGAAGCTTTAGCTGGATATTGTAAAAATATAACTGTATCAATTAATTCAAATAACACTATCACGGTCGAGGATGATGGAAGAGGAATTCCTGTCGATATCCATAAAAGCGAAAAAATGTCTGCTGCTGAAGTAATTATGACACAACTTCATGCAGGAGGAAAATTTGATCACGACTCCTACAAAGTATCTGGAGGTTTACATGGAGTTGGAGTATCGGTAGTAAACGCATTATCAGAACAACTTGAACTTAATATTTTCAGAGAAGGTAACGAATATGAAATTAAGTTCCAGGATGGAAATTCTATTAGGCCATTAAAAAAAATAGGAAAAACAAAAAAAACAGGCACTAAAATAACATTTTTACCTTCAAAGCAAATTTTTTCTTCAATAGAGTTTAGTGCCTCTATCCTTGAAAAAAGGATAAGAGAATTGGCTTTTCTTAACAAAGGAATATCAATTAGATTAGTTGATAAATCTGCAAAAAAACCAAAAGAATTTTTACACAAATATGACGGCGGAATTCTTGAATTTGTAAAATATATTAATAATAAGAAGCCAATTTTAGTTAATAAAAATGAGAAAGAAGTATTTAAAAAACCTGTTTACGTTACTGCTTCAAAAAATAATGTTATTGTAGAATGCTCTTTCGAGTGGAATGCAGGATATTCCGAAGAAGTTTTGCCATTTACAAATAATATTCCCCAAAAAGATGGTGGAACACATTTACTTGGTTTTAGAACTGCTCTTACCAGGGTAATAAATAAATACACTTCAGATAGAAATAATAAGAAAAATAAAATCTCCTTATCCGGAGAGGATATTAAAGAGGGATTAACAGCAGTGCTGTCTATAAAAATGCCCGATCCTAAGTTCTCCTCTCAAACTAAAGATAAACTAGTTTCGTCTGAAATAAGAAATATTGTTGAGCACATCATAAGCGAAAAAGTTTCAACGTGGTTTGACCAAAATCCCTCCATTGCTAAAACTGTATTAGAGAAGATTACTCAAGCTGCAATGGCAAGAGATGTAGCTAGAAAAGCTAGAGATAGTGTGAGAAGAAAAGGAACTTTCGAGTTATCAGGGTTGCCAGGTAAGTTAGCAGATTGTCAAATACAAAAAAGAGAGGGTACTGAATTATTTATTGTAGAGGGAGACTCCGCTGGTGGTTCTGCTAAACAAGGAAGAGTGAGAGAATATCAAGCTGTATTACCTTTACGAGGTAAGATATTAAATACTTTTGTAAATGGAAAAACAAACGGTGAAGATCAATCAACTAAGGCTTTATCAAAAATGATGTCATCAAATGAAATTGTAACTTTGATCAACGCTCTAGGCACCGGATCAAAAGATTTTAATATTGAAAATTTAAGATATGACAAAATAGTAATAATGACTGATGCGGACGTAGACGGATCTCATATTAGAACTCTTTTGCTTACCTTTTTTAATAACTACCCATTTAATCAGCTTATAGAAAATGGGCATATATATCTTGCCCAACCACCTTTATTCAAAGTTACAAAAGCAAATAAGAGCGTTTATATAAAAGATGAAAAATCATTAGAAGAATATATTTTAAATGAAGGTAAATTTAATAAAAAAAACAAAAGAGGGACATCTGAATATAATAAATTCATTGAGGATCAAAAAGGAAAACTTTCTATTCAAAGATTTAAAGGTTTAGGAGAGATGAACCCAGAAGAGCTTTGGGAAACAACGTTAAATCCTGATAATAGAACTATGCTGAGAGTACAGTATTCAAAAGGGACTAAAGATAAATCAAAAGAAGATCAAAAAATGATAAAAGTATTAATGGGTGATGAAGTAGCTCCAAGAAAAGATTTTATTACTAATAATGCTTTAGATGTTGCAAATTTAGACATTTAGGTCGACCATGGACTTTTCAACTCTCTTTCGTACAAAAGAGAA
>MDSW01035401.1_pt1 | contig 12407 bp, 7 predicted proteins | sample 811171 | NCBI WGS metagenome assembly MDSW01 (sample SAMN05326641, study PRJNA326480) | marine metagenome | isolation source: seawater | place: Atlantic Ocean: North West | collected 2012
GTGGACGGCGGCGAACCACCGAAGCGCGACGCGCGCGACGGCGAAGTGCGGCGCCTCCGAAACCGTCGCGTCGAGCGCCGGCGCGACGCGGAGCGCGAACCGAAGCGCCAGGCACGGCGCGACGACGAGGATGAACGACGCGAGGAGCATCAGCGACCGGTGCTCCGATCCGTAACACCTCAGCGTGTCGTCGCGCGCGAGGTGCGGGAACGGACGGTGGACGTCCAGGTGGTTACAGGTAAAAGCCGCCGCCGCGTTGGACGCCAGAGGGACGAACAGAGGCTCGGCGAGCGCGAACCCGAGCGCCATCGAACACGCGCCGACGAGACGCGAGACGAAACGCGCGACGACGCCGAGGGGGCCCGAGCGCGACGCCTCCTCGAAACGACGCCGAGCCTCTGTTCGCTCGCGATCGGCCGCGGCCTCGGCGGAACGCTCGTCCGAAGGAGGAAGGTACGCGCGGTTCGATTTCGATTTCGATTCCGCGCGGGGGCGCGAGACGCTCGTCGCCGCCGCGCGTTCATTTTTCCCGGGGCCCCCGGGGCCCGCGACGGCGAAGGCGAACTCCTTCGGCTCGCGCCTCGCGCGCCTCCGCGAACGCTCGACCCGCGCGCTCCGGAGCGCCGCGAACGCCCGCCGAACCACCGGTAACTCGGCGCCCTTCGGCACCCTCTCGAACTGCGTGCAGACCGCCGCCGTCGCCGTCGCCGCCGCGCCGAGCCGAATCGCGTCGTACAGCGCCGGCGCGTCCGCCTGGAGCCCGAACGCGCGCCCGACGGCGACGGTGCTCGCGCCCCAAAACGGCGCCGCGTTGCGACCGAACGCCGCCGACGCCAACGTCACGCCCTCCGCGAAGATGCCGAGGAACCGCGCGACGCGCCACACGTGCGTGGACGGCGGGACGAGCTCGGCCTGGTCCTCGGTCGAGCCCGCGAGCGTCGCCACCGCCGACGCGAAGCGACGCTGCGCCGCCGCGGCGAACCGAAGAGAGACCCGGCGACTCATTTTTTTTCGCCCCGACGACGACGAGCGCGCGTCTTCTCCGGGAGCGCGAGGCGTCGCGTACTCGTCGGATGTTCCGGGACCCCCCGGTTCCGAAAACCCTCCGCGTCGTTGTCGTTTCGTTCGTCGAACCACCTCCCCGACGGCTGATTCGAGCGCCTCCCTCTGGCGCTTCACCTCCCACCGATCGCGGAGGCGGTCGAACTTGACCCTCTTCTTCGTCGCCTCCCACCGCCTGAGCCTCCTCGCGACGTCGCGGAGCACGAGCGGGTCGTACGGGTGCGTCGGGGCTCCGAACGCCAACGCGCACGCCGCGAGGATCGCCGCGCACAGAAACGCGACGGGAATCGCCGTCGCCGTGGACGCGGCGGTTCGCGCGGACGCCTCGCAGTGTGCCTCCCACTCCACCCGGACGCTCCGCGCGAGCGCGCGCGCCGTGCACCCGTCCGTGACGGTCATCACCAGGTCGTACCGCCCGGGCGCGTCCGGGGTGAAGCTCGTGACGTCGCCGACGGAGGCGTCCAGGAGCAAACCGAGCGACGCCGCGCCCGCGCCCGTGGGGGACCCGTCCGCGAAAACGAGTTCGAGGCCGTCGGCGTCGTTTTCGTCGACGCTCGTCTCGGCGTCGCTCGCGGCGGTGGCGTTGGCGCCGGACCCGCCGCTCGCGTCCTCCTCCTCCCGTTCCGCCGCCGCCGCCGCCGCCGCCGCGGCGGCGCCTCCTCCTCGGTTCCACAGCGTGGCGATCGCGTCGCCGTCGGTGTCGTTGGCGGTTGACACGATCGTTCGCTTCGCCAGGCACATCCCGACGTCCTCGACCACGACCTCGAAGCTCGGCTGCGGCGCGGCGTTACACGCGAACGTCGCGGCGAACCGGACGGTGGATTTCGCGCACGCGTTGGAGACGTCGAGGCGGAACCCGTACGTCCCCACGACGTCCGGCGCGAACGACGCGAGAACGTTCCGCTCGTTCGTCACCGTCGGCGCGGCGTCGCCCTCGGGCGCGGTCGCGTGTAAGTACGCGTGCCCGCTCGCGTCCGCGAGCGCGGGGACCTCCGCCTCCCCCTCGAGCCGAAAGAACCGTCGCCACGCGTTCGAGCCGTGCGGCGCGTCGGTCAGCGTCCACTCGTACAGCAGCCCGTCGCCCTCGTGAAACGGCGCGTCCCACGTCGGCGCGCTCGTCCACTCCGTCCACTCCTCCAGCGCGTACAGCGGCCTGTTCGTCGGCGGCGGCGGCGGCGACGGCTGAGGCGCGTTGTCGTTGTTCACGACGATGATGGGCACGGGGATGCCTTGGCCGCCCTCCCGATCCTCCTCGAACATCGCCTCCCCGGCGAGGCGCGCGTCGAACGCTCGTCTGCCTTCGAAATAGTCCGCCTCGTCCGCGGGGTCCGATGCGGTTGCGCTCGCGTCCAACGCGTGCGCGGGCCACCACCCGAACGCGTACTTCTCGGAGACGTGCGCCATCGCCAGTTTTTGATCCCACGGGCGCACGCCGTCCGTCTCGTTCGTCACCGCGGCGACGGGTCTGTGCGAGCACATCGCCGTGGCGTTGGTGAGCGCGGAGGCGGTGGCGTTGCACGCGTCGGCGACGGTGACGAGCACGACGTAGGTTCCGGGCGCGTCCGGGGTGAGGATCGCGGTGACGTTGGGGGCGTGCGCCATGGTGAGCAGGATGTCGTTCTCGTGCTCGGCGAGGGTGCGGTCGACCGCGGCGTAGGCCTCGGAGGTGAGCGGGTCGACGTCCACGACCGCGGCGTCCGCGGGGTCGGAGGGGAGGACTCTGATCCGCTTGCGGTCCGGGGGGGTGGCTATCGCGCCTCGGCCGTCCGGGAGGACGAGCTCGAGGTCCGCGGTCGTCAGGGCGCTCCCGAGGGGAACGCCGACGAGCTCGAAGTCCACGATCAGCTCCTCGGCGCCGGTCGGGACCTCCCCGGGGAGGCCGAAGTCCGCGTCCGTGAGGTTGGCGAACGGGAACGAGAGCGCGCCCCACGTCTTCCCGGGAGGGAGGAGGAAGAATCGATCCTCGGCGCCGGCGACGGAGGCGGGCTCGAGGTTCGTCGCCGAGCACAGCCCGCTGCCCTCGGGGCGGGTGAAGCGCGCGAGCGCGAGGACGCGCGCGGCCGCCGCCTCCGTGCGCTCGGTGAGCGAGAGCACCGCGGCCGCGGTCGCGTTCGCGCCCGGGGGGGTCGGCGGGGGGGGCGCGTCCTGCGCGTCCGCGAGGAGAGGGACGGAGGAGGCGAAAACCGCGAGCGCGAGCGCGAGCGCGGAGAGGCGCGAGGCACGCGCGACGCCGCGCGACCGGCGCCTGCGCGTCGCGCGCGCCGCGGGCGCGAGGGCGCCCATCGCGCGCCCCGCGCCGCCGTGCGACGCGCCGACGCGTCTGGGGCCTGCCGCCGGAGGAGGGGTGAGGGTGCCCACAAGAGCGCTCGCGTCGTGCGTTTAACGGTCGTTGTATTGCACGGCGGCCGCGCGCGCCGCGCGACGACGCGCAGGCGCGCTTCGAGCGCCACCGGGAAAAACGTCTTCTCGGAGACGGTGGGCGGCGCGTCGCGCCGGGCGGCGCCCGGTTCGTCCTCGCGCTCGCGCCGGGGACACCCCGCGCCGCGCTCGACACCGGGCGACGCCTCGCGCGGGTCGATCGCGCGCCATGGTGTCCGGCATCCTCGCCGCGCTTCTCTCCTTCCCCGCCCGCACGGACAGGTCGAGCCTGCACGACTTCACCAGCCTCGACGTCGACCGTCAGCCGCACGATCTGTCGCAGCACCGCGGCAAGGTGGTCGTCGTCACCAACGTCGCGAGCTACTGAGGCCAGACGCGGTGCCACTACGACGAGTTCAAGCAACTCGCCGAGCGGTTCGGCGACGACCTCGTCGTCCTGGCGTACCCGTGCAACCAGTTCGGGGCGCAGGAGAGCGGCTCGCACGGGAGCATCAAGGCGTTCGCCGAGAGGGTGGGATTCCGCGGCCACCTCATGCGCAAGGTCAGGGTCAACGGCGCCCTCGGCCTCGGCGCGGACCCCGTGTTCGAGTTCCTCAAGGCGAAATCGAGGACGGGGGGGGTGTATTGGAACTTTTACAAGTTCGTCGTCAGCCCGGACGGGAGGGAGGTGGTGAGGTTCACCACCGCGCAGACGCCGGCGGCGATGGCGCCCGCGATCGAAGCGTTCCTCGCCGACGCGCGGCGAGGGAGCGACGGAAAAAGCGAACCGCGCCGCGACGCGAAAGGTCGAGAGCGCACATCTTAGGCATCGAGGACCGAAGGGAGCCGCGTCGATTTCTCCATCGACCCTCCGCGCGCGCGATTGAAACCCCTCGTCGAAACCGAAGCGACCGAAAGGCGCGAGCGGCGGCGATGGCGGTGGACAGGAACGAGCGTCCGTCGCGCGGGGGAAAAGATGACGGAAACGGCGCCGAAGTAGAAGAGTAGCGACGGAGATCGCGGAGATCGTTTTTATAGAAGTAGAGAGGGGTTCGGGCGCGTCGACGGGGTTCGCCCTCGATCGAGCGTGTTATTTCGAAGAACTACCCCCCCTTTGGTACAGTACAGTGCCCAGCGGAACGACGTTTCGCGCGTCGCCGTCCGACGCGTCGACGCTCGCTCCCGAGACGGAAGGACCGCGTCACTTTTCCTTCTTCGCCTTCTTCTCGCTCTTCTCCTTCTTCTCCTTCTTCTCCTTCTTGGCCTTCTTCGGCGTCTTCTCGCCGTCGTCCTCCGCCTTCCTCTTCTTTTTGGCGCCGCCGGTCGTCAGCCCGTTCGCCTCGGCGTACTCCGGCCCCGCCGCCTCGAGCGCGGCCTGCATCATCGCGATGTTCTTCCTCGGCGCGGTGCCCTTGTCGTAAAAGTCGAGCCGTTCCTCCACCTGCTCCTTGAGCTTCTCCCCAAACGCCGTCGTCTGGAAATCGCTGAAGCAGTCGATCCGAGACGCGATCGAGCACTTGTTCGCGAGGTACCGCGAGATGCGCCCCTTGTTCCGCGCGTGCGCCTTGCCGATGAAGCTCGAGTGGAAGATGAGGCCGTACTTGGGCGTGTTGCCCTTCGTCTTCAGCGCCCGAAACAGCGCCTTCTCCGCGCCCAAAATCTGCACCGTCGAAGCCGGGTACTTGGCCAAGTTCGTCAGCGAACCCGCGTGCGAGATGAGCCGAGCGCCGACGATGTCGCCGATGAGCGCGCCGAGGTTAGGCGCCACCTGATGTCGATGTCGGTCGAGAGGGGAGGAAGGGGAGGAAGAGCGTCAGAGGAGGGGGGCGAAGGAAAAAAAAAACGCCTCGTCGGATCTTCGGCGGCGGGGGGAAACGTTCGCTCGGTCCGCTCGTCTCCGCTCCGTCGGCGCACTCGCCGGAGCCTCCGAGGCTCGTGTGTCAGAGTGGTGCATGAAATGTGTCGTCAAAGACGTTCAGATCAGGTCTGTGATAGGTGTATCATAATCATCATCAACGCGCCCGAGGAGAGGCGGCGGCGACGACGAGCGGAAAAACCGACGCGAGACTTTTTTTTTCCCGTCCCGTCCCGTCGGGGTAAAAAAAAAAAGACGAAACCGACAAACGAAAGACTCTTTCGAGGCAAAAGGGAAACACGCGACGGCCGAGAGAAGCGCCGTCCGTCCCCGACGCGACGCGTTCGTTCGCGTCGCGCTTCGGGTCGTCGCACGTACCGCGTTCATCTTGTTGGAGAGGTACTCGTGGAGGCTCTTTCTGTACTCGGCGAGGGAGATGACCCGCTTGGCAAACGCCTCGATGTTCACGAGGTCCACCGGGGAGATGTCCTGCCCCATGCTGGCCTTCGCCGCCTCGATCACCTCCTTCGCCTTGTCCTCGTCCTCCGTGATTTCCGTGAGCTTCTTCAGCGAGTCGCTCGTGAGCGTGGCCTTGTCTTTGATGGCGACGGCGAGCCTGGCGTACGTGTAGTTATCGCCGATCACCTTGACGAGCTCGGGGAAGTGCCATCCGTACCACTCGCGGACGCGCATGATGAACGTGTTGATGTCCTTGTCCATCACGTCGATGAGCGCGATGGCGTTGATGATCATGTTATCGCTCCGGTTGACGTTGAACTTGACCTTGGAGCGGGAGTACGAGTGCGCCAGGCCGAGCTGCGCCTTCTCGTAGTCTCCGTCCTTGAGGCCCTTGATGAAGCGGGAGAAGTGCGTGCGGCAGCCGCGGATGAGCTCGCCGATGTGGTCGTTGCACACGCACGGGATGGACGTGCGCTCGACGATGGAGTTACCGAGCTTCGGGTCGGAGACGCCGAGGGAGAACTTCGCCTTCTTCGCGTCCTTCACCTTCGGGAGGTTGAGCTCGAGGAAGTTTTTCAGGTCGTCCGTGCAGATGGATTCCGACACCGAGTTGATCTCGCCGAGGGCGTTCGCGGCGGAGGTGAAAGGCTTGAATCCCTTCAGCTTCACGACCTTGCCGAAGCGGGTCATGTCACTACGAGCGGACGGAGAGGAGCGGGCCCGGGAGGGAGGGAGGGTCAGCGATGGCGAGGGCGTCGACGCGCTCGGGGAGGGGGGCAGGGGGCACATTCTCGCGAAAAAGAAAAAAAGCGCGTCGCCGCCGCCGTCCACCGCCGCCTTCATAACCTAAAACCGTCTTGATCGGAAGGCGGCCGCCGACGCGAACGGCGCGCTCGAGACGCGACTTCGGGCGCGTCTCATCGCACGCGATCGCCGCGGGAGGTCTCTCTCTCGATCGGGCGCGATTCGCGACGGCGCGGCGCGAGCGAGCGCGCCGCGGCGCGCTGACGCTTCGGGGGCGCAATTATTGCAGGCGGGCGAGTCGCGGGCGCACGCACGTGATGGTCTCCGCCACAGCCTCCTGGGTCTGGCCGATCTCGTCGAGGTCCATGCCCTCGAAAAGGGCGTAGCCCGAGGCGGACTCGTAGAGAATAAACGTCGCCATTGTGGGGGTACGCGCTTAAAGCTCCGGCGCGCGTTCGGAAGAGTGCGCCCGCGCGGCAGTCGTCGGCGGCTGTCACACGCAGGCATGGCGGCGGCGGAATTCCGCGTTTCATAGGGCGCCGGTTTGAAAGCGACACGGTCGATTCCCTCGGTGTGGGTCGAAATCCCCGGTCGAAAGCGGAAAAAGAGGAGTCGTCCCGTTCGACGACGCGTCCCGAGGGCCTCGGCGCCAACGGGATTCGTCGAGGACGAAGGCACTGACTGACCCGACGTCACCATTCTCAGCGGATCGATCACTTGCTTCGCGCACCTCCCTCCCCCTCCGCGCGTCGCGACTCGCGCGATGCTTCGCGCGAGGCTCCAACGCGCTCGGCGCGTCGGGTCTCGCGAGGACGCTCGCGCGCTTTTCGTCTCGAGCGGTGGCGATGAGCGCGCGGAGGCGCGCGAGACGCCCGACGGTGCGAGTCACGATCGTCGCGCCCCTCCTCGGGGCGTTTCCTTCGGCGACGCCTTCGGTCCGCCGCGCGGCGACGTCTTCGCGGTTCGCGCGCGGAGCTCGCGCGCGTTCGCTCCGCGAGACTTCCGGCGCGCCCCCCTCGCGCTCGACCGCGGGTTCGCGTCGCGCGCGCTCGCGATCCCGCACCCCGGTCATCGCGCGTCCTTCGCGTCGAGCGCGGCGCCGGAACCGTCGCCGCGCGCCTCGGGCGCGCCCCCGCCGCCGCCCTTCCCGGTCACGAACGCCGCCAAGGGCGCGATCCCCTCCCCCGCGTCCTCCCCCGCCACCTCGCGCTCCCCCTCTCCTCCCCCTTCGATCTCTTCGCCGCCGCCGTCCTCCTCCTCCTCCTCCTCCGACGAGGACCTCGAGGTGGACCTGCACGCGCTCGATCGCGCCAAGGCGGAGATCGACCGCTTACACCTGGAGCGCCAGATCCGAGAGGCGGTGAGCACGTGGAACAAGGCGGTGAAACTCTGGCGCCAGTTCATCTCCCTGGGCCCGTACGCGTACTCCCTGACCCGGATGAGCGCCTCGGACTGGCGCGCGGCGACCGCGAGCACGTGGGCGCACTTCAAGGAGGAGATGGCGCACTACTGGGCCGGGACGAAACTCCTGTGGGTGGAGATCAAGATCGCGACGAGGCTTTTGTTCAAGACGCTCAGGGGCGAGCCTCTGTCGCGGCGCGAGCGCAGGCAGATGACGCGCACGACCGCGGACGTGTTCCGCCTCGTCCCGTTCGCGGCGTTCGTCCTCATTCCCTTCATGGAGCTCCTGCTCCCCGTCGCCATCAAGCTCTTCCCCGGGATGCTCCCGACCACGTTCAGGGACGAGCTCAAGCGCGAGGAGGAGCTCAAGAAGCGCCTCAAGGCGAAGCTCGAGGTGGCGCGGTTCCTGCAGGAGACGGTCAAGGTGATGGCGAAGGGGCTGAAGCAGAGCCGGTCGGGGTACACGCGGGAGAAGGCGGACAAGCTGTACGACTTCATGAAGAAGGTGCGCTCGGGGGACGCGACGGTGACGAACGAGGACATCACTCGGTTCGCGAAGCTCTTCGGGGACGAGTTCACGCTGGACCACATCTCGCGCGGCCAGCTCACGAACATGTGCAAGCTCGTCGGCATCGCGCCGTACGGCACGGACGGGTACCTGAGGAACTCGCTCAGGGATAAGCTCCGCGACCTGAAGAACGACGATAAGGTGATCCGGCGCGAGGGCGTCGAGAGCCTCAGCGTCGCCGAGCTGCAGAGCGTCTCGCGGGCGCGAGGCATGCGCGCGGACACCGCCGAGCGCGCCGTCCTGGAGCGCCAGATCAACGATTGGCTCGACCTCTCCCTCAACGCCAAGCTCCCGCCGTCGCTCCTGGTGTTGTCGCGCGCGTTCACCATCACGCGCGAGGCGGCGGCGCCGGCGCCCGGGGAGGAGCTCGAGGCGCAGGCGACGGGCGCGGGCGACGTGAGCTGGTCGGACGCGAGCGTGGACGAGCTCGCGGCGAAGGAGCGGCAGGACGCCGCGATGAAGGACATCCAGGAGACGCTCGCGACGCTCCCGGAGGAGGTGATCATCTCCGTCACGGAGGAGCAGCAGATGGCGAGCAACCGGAAGGAGGAGGTGGCGAGGAAGCTCGAGTTCCTGGAGCAAGAGGAGGAGCTGATCGAGGAGGAGGCGGCGGAGGCGAAGCTCGAGGAGGAAGCCGCCGCGGAAAAGGCCGCCGAGGAGAGGGAGAGGGAGAGGGAGAGGGAGCGCGCGACGCGGCTGACCCCGACGGCGGACGAGGAGACGGCGATCGACGCGCACGTCGAGACCCCGGGCGCGGCGGACGTCTCCGTCTCCGCCTCCGTCTCGGCGGCGGAGAGGAAGGATTCGGAGAGCGCGGTCTCTCGGAAGAAGCCGTCCTCGTACGAGTCCATCGACTCCGTCTCCCTGGACGAGGTGGAGTCCGTCGTCGCGGGGAAGCGCGCGAAGCGCGCGGCTCGGCTCAGCCGCCTCCTCGCCGCCCTCGCGGGCGCGTCGAGCCTCGGCGTCGAGCGCAAGGAGCTGATGCTCTTGGTGCGCGCCGAGCTCGACCTCTACGGCAAGCGGCTGCGACAGGTCCAGGCGCAGCTCGAACGCCTCGACGGCGACGCCGCGGTCGCCGCCGCGGTCGCCGCCGAGGGAGACGTCGAGGCCGCCAGCGCCATCGAGGCGCGCGCGAGCGAAGAGCTCCTCGTCGAGGAGGAGGAGACGGAGCGCCACGCGGAGGCGAGCGAGCTCGTCCCGGACGAAGCCGCCGAGGAAATCGGGGGGACAGATCCGAGCTCGTCCGAGTCTTTCGAGTCCGAGTCCGATTCCGAGCGGCTCGCGGACCCGTTCGAGACGATAGAGGAGGAGGAGGCGGAGGAGGGGGACGTGGAGAAGCCCGGGTGGTTCCGCGCGAATTACGACGCGCAGCTTTGCGACCGCGTGAACGAGCGCGTGAACAAGATGCTCGCCGGGGTGCGAAAGGACCTCGAGGAGGCGGACGAGACCATCGGCGGGAAGCTCCACGTCCTCGACACGGATAACGACGGGCGCATCTCCGTCGAGGAGCTCAAACGCGTCGGGGGCGTGCTCGCGGAGGCCCTGGACGAGGACGACCAGAGGGAGCTCGAGCGGATCCTCGCGGATCTCAGCGTGGACGCGCGCGGCGGGCAGATCGACGTCGCCGAACTCACCAGGGTGGTCGAGGAACTCATCGAGCGCGAATTCGCCGACCGCGACGCCGACGCCGACGAAGACGACGACGACGGACGAGTGGCACCCTGGGAGGAAGGCGCGAGGAAAGCGGAGGGGGACAAGCCGCCGGGGGAGAAGGACGGAGAGGGGGGGGAGAAGCTGAGCGCGTAGGGTAGAGACGAGGAGGCGCGCGACGAAGGAGGCGCGAGTTTCCGGAAACACCGCTCGAGGGCACGATCTTCTCAGATGATGACAGATCACCTTCGACCGTCTGATTCTTGAGTCACGTGTTCCAATTTCCAGATTCGGTGCACGTGCTGCCGGCAACGCGTCGTCTCACGTTACCAGTATGCGACATCGTATCGCTTTTTAACGGTTTGGGCTTCAGTTCAACAACCGGCTCGCCAGAGCCTCTTCGCGCGTCGCTCGAGCCATGGCGACCGAGGCGAAGGACCCCGACGCGCTCAGGCGCGAGCTCCGCGGGTGGTACCTCTACGATTTCGCGAACTCGGCGTTCTTCCAGAGCGCCGCCACGGTGCGCGTCGGTCGTTCCCGTGGATTTTCTTCTCGTCACCGATCGACGCCGTCGTCGTTCGTTCGCCCGCCCGCGTCTCACGCCGCTCCCCTCCCACGGCGCCCCTCAGGTGTTCATCCCCATCCTCGTGGACGGGCTCGCGAACGATTACGCGTGGTCGCAGTACCGCGAGGCTCGCCCGGTGACGTGCGCGGAGCTCGAGGCTGACGATCTCCCGCAGACGGACTGCCGCGTCTGCGTCGAGGGCGACGGCGAGATGCGCCAGACGATCGATCCCGTCACGGGCGCGGTCTCGCACGCGGACCTCCCGCGGCTGACCCTCCCCGGCGGGATCAACCCGACGTCGTTCCTGTTCACGATGATCTCCATCAGCGTCCTGTTCCAGGCGATCGTGTTCATCTCCGTCGGCTCCCTGGGCGATTACGGCGGCTTCCGCAAGCGAGGCCTCGTCTTGAGTTCCACCTTCGGCGCGTCGTGTACCCTCGCGTTCCTCTTCGTCCCCATCAGCGCCTCGCTGTACTGGCTCGGCGGCCTCCTCATCATGCTCGCCAACATCTCCCTCGGCGTCTCCGTGGTGTACTACAACTCCTACCTCCCCCTCATGGTCGACGACAGCGAGCCCGTGCGCTCGGCGTTGGCGGCGCGCGACGCCGGCGCCGCCTCCGCCGCCGACGTGAAAGCCGCGCAGGAAGCCGTCAACGGGGAGTACAGCAGCAAAGGCCTCGTGTGGGGGTACGTCGGGGGCACGACGTGCCTGGTCTTATCCGTCGTCCTGATCGTCGTGATGTCCGCGCTCGGCGCGGCGGGGTACTGGTCGTTGGGCGTCGCCGCCGCGGCGAGCGGGGCGTGGTGGTTGGCGTTTTCGTCGTTGGCGTTTCGGGACCTTCCCGAGCGCCCCGGCCCGGACCCGCCCGCGGGCGTGAATCTGTACTACGAGGGGTGGCGGCGGACGTACGCGCTGCTCAGGCACCTGTGGCGCACCTCCCCGAACACGGTGTACTTCCTCGGCCTGTTTTTTTTGTTCAGCGACGGGTACGCGACGATCGCGACGGTTTCCGTGTTGTTCGCGTCGCGCGAGCTGTGCATGGACCAGCTGTCGCTCTCCCTGCTCGCCGTCGTCGTCCCGCTCTTCGCCGCCGTCGGCGGGGTCGCGTGGCTCAGGTTCCAGCGCCACACCGCGTGGAGCAGCAAGTCCGTGCTGGTCGCGAACTTGCTCTGCCTGGGCGTCCTTCCGCTGTGGGGGTGCGTCGGGTTTTTGTCGGACGACTTCGGGCTTCGGTCGGCGTCGGAGCTGTTCGCGCTGGCGGTGTGGTTCGGGCTCTGCCTGGGCGCCGCGCAGGCGTACGGCCGCGCGGTGTTCTCCGACCTCGTCCCGGAGGGGCACGAGAGCGACATGTTCGCGCTGTTCGAGATCACGGACAAGGGGAGCTCATGGATGGGGCCGCTCATCGCCGGCGCCATCGTGCAGAGCACGGGGAAGATCCGCCCGGTGCTGCTCTACCTCCTCGCCGCCATGATCCTGCCCGCGGCGGCGCTGCATTCGCTCGACCTACGAGACGCCATGAAGTTCGCCAGGGGACCGGAGAGCAAACACGAGGAAGAAGAGCCGGACGAGGGAGTCGTCCCGTGAGAGTACTGGTAGCCGACGACGATCCACGCGCGTATACTACCGGGTATTACGCGCGAAGTATATTATGATATTCTAGTCGAACGAGTCCTCGTCGGCGGCCTCCTCGTCGGCGCCCTCGTCGCCTTCCTCCTCCTCCTCCTCCTCCTCCTCCTCCTCCTCA
>MDSW01218004.1_pt1 | contig 12407 bp, 9 predicted proteins | sample 811171 | NCBI WGS metagenome assembly MDSW01 (sample SAMN05326641, study PRJNA326480) | marine metagenome | isolation source: seawater | place: Atlantic Ocean: North West | collected 2012
GAAATATTGAAAATTTTAAATATTCAGAGTGGCTGTATAGTTATTAATAAAATTGATTTAGTCGAAGAAGATTGGCTATCTCTTGTAGAGTCAGATATAGAAGATTTAGTCAGAGGTTCTTTTTTAGAAAAACAGAAAGTTTTTAGAGTATCAACACTTAAAAATTTAGGAATTAGTGAATTGAAATCTAATATTTTAGATATCAATTTAAAGAAAAATAATGATATACTAAGCAATAGAGGTGTATTTAGAATGTATGTTGATAGATCTTTTTCTCAGCAGGGGTTTGGTACGATTGTTACTGGGACTGCTATATCTGGAGAAATTGCTATTGGAGATAGTGTTAAGGTGCTTCCAGTTAATCAAGAATTAAGGTTAAGGTCTGCTCAGAGTCATTATAGCAGCGTAGATATGCTAATTATGGGAGATAGGGCTGCTTTAAATTTGCATGGAGTAGATAAAAATCAGGTTCAAAGAGGAGCTCATATATCAAATAAAGATATATTCGCTTGCGTAGATAAATTTATTGCAAAGGTATCTATTTTGAATAAATATAGGATAAAGCAAAATCAGAGACTAAGGTTTCATATTGGTCCAAATGAGGTTATAGGCAGGATTAGCATTTTCGATGATAATATTGAACAGAAAAGTTCAGAAATTTGTTTAATAAAACTAGAAAAACCAGTAGTCGTATCTTTTCAAGATAGATTTTTGATTAGATCATATTCTCCTATGCAGACTATTGGAGGAGGAATAGTCTGTGATATTAAATGTATTGGAAAATGGAAGCAAATAAAAGAGTATGCCGTAAATTTTACCAATCATAAAAATATTAAAGATAGAATATTATTTATTATTGAAAATCAGAAGGGAGAACCGCTAACAGTAGACGCCGCTGAATGTAGGTTTGGAATGTCTTTTGAAAGCATTATGAACTATATATCTGTAAGTCAAGATTATGAAATTATTGATTATTTGAGCGAGCGATGGATTGTCACAAAAAAACAATTAGAATGTTTCTTAGAAAAAATTATTAATAATATTAAAAAATTTCATTTAGATAACCCATATAGTACGGGCATTATCAAGAAATCATTATTTCAGAAAAATTTGTCAAGTGAGAATTTCTTTGATTTTTGTATTGATAAACTAGTTAAAAGTTCTAAGCTTAATCAAAATAAGGAATTAATTAGTTTAAATGGATTTAAGGTTAATCTTTCAGATAGTGAACAAAAAACAATGAATTTGATTATTGATAGTTTAAATAGCCAAGAATTTAATTCGCAAAATTATACCCAGTTATCAAACCTTTTATCAATTGATGTAGATAAAATTAAACTATTTGTTAGTATCGCAGAAAAAAATGGAAAAATTATTAGATTAAATGAAGATTTGTTATTTACATCTGAAAATTTTGATAAATTAGTTGAAAATGTTAAGATATTCTTTGCTAGTAATGATAAAATGACTGTTTCTCAATTTAAGGATATAGCAAAAACTACAAGAAAGTATGCGATGCCAATTTTAGAATATTTTGATAAAACAAAAATTACTTATAGAGAAGATAATTATAGAAAGCTAGTATGAATAAAGTGAAGCAAACTCCAGCAATGAAGCAGTATTGGAATATCAAAGAGAAGCATTCTGACTGTATTTTATTATTTAGAATGGGAGATTTTTATGAAACTTTTCAAGATGATGCTGAGATTGCATCAGAAATCTTAGGAATTACTTTAACTAAAAGAGCAAATGGAGCAGCTTCATCAGTTCCTCTAGCAGGTTTCCCGTATCATGCATTAGATCAGTATGCATATAAATTATTAAATAAAGGATATAGGGTTGCTATTTGCGAGCAAGTTGAAGATCCTAAACAATCTAAGGGGATTGTTAAGAGGGAAGTTGTAGAAATATTATCTCCGGGAACAGCCATATCTGAAAAATTCCTTAAGCATAATCAAAATAATTATTTAGGAAGCATAATTATTAAAGGAAGAAAAGTAGGTATTACATTTATAGATAATTCAACTGGAGATTTCTTTGGTGGAGAGTGGGATGTACAGAAAGGTTTGGATCTGATTAATACATATAATATTAATGAAATTATAATTAGTGAGAAGCAGTATGAATTATTTGATTCATTATTAAATAGTAAGTCATATTTAATATCAACATATCAAAATTGGATTTCAGACTTCAAGACTAGTTATGATAAAATTAAAAGTCAATTTAAGGTTAAAACATTGAAAGGCTTTGGGTTGGAAGATCGTCCATTAGTTGTTATGTCTGCAGCAGCATCGCTATTCTATATTGAGCAAAATCATAAAAATAGTTCAAATCATATCCAAAATTTCAGGTATCAAGGGCAAGAAGATTTTATGCATTTAGATACTTTCACTATTCAGAATTTAGAGCTATTTAAATCGAATTCAGAGACAGATAAAAAAGCATCTTTAATTGAAGTTATGGATAAGACGAAGACAGCTGGAGGTGCTAGGCTACTTAAAAATTACTTGAAGAGTCCTCTAATTGATAAAAGTAAAATTAAGTCAAGGCAAGACAGAATATCAGAGATTATGAATGATGACAATCTTAGATACAATTTTTCAGATTTATTGAATTCAACTTTTGATATAGAAAGAATAATTTCTCGCATATCCTCCAACAAAACTAATCCTCGTGATTTAATTAATCTTAAAAACTCTCTTGTTAATATCAATGAATTAAAAAAAATGATTAAGAAAAGTAATGTTGCTTTATCTTCTTTAAAGAAGCAATTTGTAAATACTAATAAAGTAATTGATAGAGTTAAGCAAACTATTGATGATGACTGCTCTGTAAATATGTCTAATGGAGGATATATAAGAGATGGGTTTTCTAATGAGCTAGATAATGTTAGAAAAATCGCAAATAATTCTAAGCAATGGTTAGTAGACTTACAGAAGAAAGAGCAAACAAAAAATAATATCCCTTCTTTAAAAATTAAATATAATAAAGTTTTTGGTTACTATATTGAAGTTACAAAAGCTCATGCTAGTAAAATTCCAGACTATTTTATAAGAAAGCAAACGTTAGTTAACGCAGAGCGCTATTATACAGAAGAGCTTAAGAGTTTTGAGGATACAATTCTATCTTCCAATGAAAAACTTTTAAATTTAGAAAATAAAATTTTTGATGGCTTAGTTAGCTTTATAATAGAAAATTCAAAGAGTATTCTTATTAATGCATCAATTTTATCAAAGTTTGATGTTTCTAATAGTTTGGCTGAATTGGCACATGATAATAATTATTGTAGGCCAAAATTTTATAAACAAAAGAAGATTGAGCTGATTGACTCAAGACATCCTGTTGTTGAAACTCTTATTCCTATAGAAGAGCCTTTTATTTACAATGATGTCCAATTGAATACTCAAACGAAGCAGATAGCTGTAATTACAGGTCCAAATATGGCAGGGAAAAGTACCTTTCTTAGGCAAGTGGCCTTGATATCAATTATGGCTCAAGTAGGAAGTTATGTACCTGCTAAAAAAGCAAATATTTGTATTGTAGATAAAGTATACACTCGCGTTGGTGCAAATGATAATTTGGCAGATGGAGAATCAACTTTTTTAGTTGAAATGAATGAGACCGCTAATATTCTTAATAATGCTACCAGTAATAGTCTTATTATTCTTGATGAAATTGGAAGAGGAACTTCTACTTTTGATGGTTTGGCGATAGCTTGGTCTATTGTTGAATTTTTACATAAAAATGGAAATTTTAATCCTATTACTTTATTTGCAACCCATTATCATGAATTAGTTGGACTTGCAAATCAGTTAGATAGAGCAATTAATCTTAATATTGAAGTTTTAGAAGAAAAAGGTGAGCTTATATTTTTAAGAAAAGTTGTTCCTGGAGGGGCCAATCAAAGTTATGGTGTTCATGTAGCTCAAATGGCAGGGTTGCCTAAATCAGTTATAAATAGAGCTCACATAATTTTAAGAAAGTTAGTTTCTGATAAAAAGACTAATTTAAACTCCAAAGACATTGATCAATTAGAGCTTGAGTTCTATGCGAATAGGCAAAGCGATACTATTGAGGAATTAAAAGAAATAGATATTGACAATATGACTCCTTTAGAAGCTTTATTTGAACTTAAAAAATTAAAAGAGAAATATGGTTAATAGAATACTCATTTTTTTTATTATCATTACTTCAGAATTAATTTCATCTCAGTGGTATTTCAGTGATAGTGATATTTCGAAGTTTAATACTTCATCGAGGTCCTCTTCGTTGGGTGGTGTAAATTTAGATAAATTCCCAAGTTTATCAGGTAGTAGTTCTGAAAATGATAAATTTCAAGTATATAATTCTAGTATGTATGATGGCATTGTAGATTATAGTAATATTTTTTATTCACGCAAAATGAAGAATTTGTATATTTTAGGTAATCACATTAATAATATAAATTTAGGTATTTTTAATAGAAAGTTAAATGACGTTATAGGTACTTATAATGTTTGGAATGATGAGATCGTGCCTCCTTCAAGTCCTGATGACATAAATAGTAGTTTACTAAATTATTATAATCATAATGATTATACATTTTTAGTAGAATTATTTTTAAATAATAAGCTAGGCAATTTTGGAGTTCATTTTATGCCATCCTTATCAAAGGTAGATGTCTATTCTTCCAAGTCGTTTAGTATAGATTTAACTTATTCTAAGTATTGGAGAGAGATTTTCTTAGGATTTACTATTAACAATATTTTTTCATATAAAAAGTGGGATAATCAGAGTGTCGAGAGGTTTTATCCATCATTATCACTTTTAGTAAATAAGAGATTTGAAAAAATAAATTCTTTCTTTGAAATAGATAGTTTTTTTGTGAATGGTAATGATGAAATTCAAGATAAGATTAAAATAGGAGTGGAATATAGTATTTATACAAAATCAAATCTTAGAATTGGATATAATTCTAATTATACTTCAATTGGCTTTGGTGCTAATGTCTATGATAAAATTATATTTGATTACTCATATTTGAAACATTCTTTCCTTGGGAGCTCAAATCAGATTACACTTACATTTCTATTACATAATAAAACAGGGAATCAATAAGTGTATAGTATTTTTGATATTTTTAAAATTGGAATAGGGCCATCTAGCTCTCATACAGTAGGGCCAATGAAAGCTGCTAGAAGATTCATTCAATGTATAATTTTGGATGGTGGCTTAAGCGCTGTTACGAAGATTGATATTAAACTATATGGATCACTGTCATTTACAGGAAAAGGACATAATATAGATGTAGGGTTAGTGCTAGGATTATTGGGTCATACTCCAGAAAAAATTTCAAGAAAAATATTAGATAAAGCAAAATCCTCTATTGATGGTAAAATTTTAAATATAAGTGCAGAAGGTCAAAAAATTAGATTTGATGTAAAAGAAAATCTGATATTTGATAAGAATATATCCCATCAGTCAAATAAAATGAAGTTTAGAGCATATAATGATTTAGGTAAGGTTATATACGAAAAAGAATTCATATCAATAGGAGGAGGATTTATAATAGAGAAAGGTAAGAAGGATACTCAAGATAGTTATCGATTTCCTTATAGTTTTTCGTCTTGTGATGAATTGCTAGATATTTGCAAAAAAAATAAAATTAGAATTGATCAATTAATCCTAAAGAATGAAGAGTCTATAATATCTAAAAAAGATATTTATAGTAAGATAGATAATATATGGAATGTCATGAATAGTTGTATTGAAAATGGATTAAATAATCAAGGTATACTAAGAGGAGGTCTAGAATTAAAAAGAAGAGCTCCTCATATATATCAAGAATTAAAATTGAAAAATAATAAAGATTCTTTATTGGCTATGGACTGGGTTAATTTGTACGCAATGGCTGTCAATGAAGAGAACGCCGCAGGAGGGCAAGTCGTAACTGCCCCTACTAATGGAGCTGCAGGAATTATCCCTTCAGTTGTTAAATATTACTTAGAATTTACTAAAAATTCATCCATGGAAGGGTTAAGAAAATTTTTTTTAACATCAGGTGCTATAGGAATTCTATATAAAAAAAATGCATCTATATCAGGCGCAGAAGTTGGCTGTCAAGGAGAAGTAGGAGTGGCCTGTTCAATGGCGGCAGGAGGATTAGTAAGTGCTCTTGGAGGAAATAATCAAGAAATTGAAAATGCTGCAGAAATAGCTATGGAGCATAATCTAGGTTTAACATGTGACCCTGTAAAAGGTCTAGTTCAAATTCCTTGTATTGAAAGAAATGCTATGGGCGCAGTTAAAGCAATAAATGCAGCAAGAATATCCATGCTGGGGAAAGGACAGCATAAAGTTTCTCTAGATGAAGTTATTAAAACTATGATGCAAACAGGTAAAGATATGCAAATTATTTATAAAGAGACCTCTAAAGGAGGTTTGGCTGTTAATGTTACAGAATGTTAGAATGTAAATTTCCTCTTTAAAATTATATTAAAAAGATTTAAGTTAATTCCCCTTAGTAAATAGGTGTATTATTATGATTAGTATGACTGGATATGGAAACTGTGAATTTCAAAATGATAAAATTTTAATTTCTATGGAATTAAAATCAATTAATTCAAAGTTTTTTGAATCGAATATTAAAATTCCATATTTATTCTCTAGTGAAGAGAGGAAGATAGTTGAGATTCTTAAAAATAAACTAATAAGAGGTAGAATTAATTTTACTTTAAACTATAAGCTAAAAGACTCTGATAGATTAGCTTATAGTTTTGATGAATCTAAATTAAAGAATCATTTAAAATTATTAGATCAAATTAATGCTGAAAAAAATCTCAGCGATTCTGTATCAATAAAAGATATTTTGAATTTTCAAGATATCATAGTTTTAGATAGAGAGGTTGTAGATGCTGAAATTATTGAATTACTCTATACTAGCTTAGAAAATGTCATTCAGCAAAATAATGACTTTAGAGAAAAAGAAGGTAATATAATAGAACAGGATATTTTGAAATCTATTCAAAATATATCTGAAAGTGTTAATGAAATTGAGTCTATTTGGGAAAGTAAAAAAAATGAATATCATGATATGTATCATAAAAAAATTCAAGATGTTTTTAATAAATATGATTTAAATAATGATAGACTTTTTCAAGAAGTAGCCATAATATTAGATAAGCGTGATATAAATGAAGAAATAGTTAGATTGAAAAGCCATCTAGAATCTTTTGTTAAATCTCTGAAAAAATATCATGTTTTAGGTAAGAGATTGATATTTTTGCTTCAAGAATTATTTAGAGAAGTGAATACGGTTGCTTCTAAAAGTGAATACATTGAGATTAATGAAAAAGTGATAGATATAAAGAGTGATTTAGAAAAAATAAAGGAACAGGTTCAAAATATATTATGAAACAAGGTTATTTAGTCGTTTTATCAGCTCCTTCAGGTACTGGGAAAACCACAATTTGTAAAGAGCTTTTAAGAAGAAATAAGGATTGGAAATTCTCTATTTCAGCAACTACAAGAGAAAAAAGACCTCATGAGAAAGATGGGGTTGATTATATTTTTATGAATAAAGAAAAATTTAATCACCAGGTTAAATTTGGCGAATTCTTAGAATCTGAATGGGTTCATGGGCACCAGTATGGAACTTTGATTGCTCCAATAGAAGAAGCTTTAGATAGCAATCAAGTTATGCTGCTTGATGTAGATGTTAAAGGAGGCTATAACATAAGAGATGAATTTGAGGATCAGGTGATATCTATTTTTATTGAGCCTCCAGGTGAAAATGTTTCTGACAAATTGTTAGTATTGGAAGAAAGGTTAAATAAAAGAGGCAATGAGAATGCAACTCTTATAAAGCAAAGACTTAGAAGATTTGAGAGTGAAATGAATTATAAGAAAAAGTTTGAGTATCATTTTATTAATGAAGATTTAGATAAAGTGATGGAGGAAATTGAGAAAACAATTAAAGGGAGAATTAAATGAAGAAAGTTCAGCCAGTACCTTTTCATGCATTGTATGAAAAGAATGATAATATGTATCAAAATGTTATGATTGTTTCAAAAAGAGCTAGAAATATTATTTCAGAAAATGTTTTGGACTTGGAGAAATTATCAGAGGGTTTTGAATCTACTGAGGAAATACAGATTCTTGATAAAGAGGATCCTAATAAACCTAAAGCTATAGTGACTGCAGCAAATGAATTTGTATCAGATGACTTTGAGTGGGATAAAGGTTCTTCTGAAGAATAAATAGAGTATGGATTCCGTTAACTCAAAGACTGTTCCGCACTCGCTAGATGCAGAAAAAGCTGTTTTAGGTTGTATTTTAATTGATAATAATTCACTTAGTAGTGTATTGGAGTATTTATCTGTAGATTCTTTTTATGATGCTAATCATAGAATTATATTTGATGCAATGCTTTCATTATATGATAATAACTTGCCTATCGATAGTGTTAATTTGTCAAATCAATTAAAGAAGACTAAAGATTTAGACAAGGTTGGTGGAGCTTACTATATAACAGGCCTTTCTCAGGAAGCTCCATCTGTTTCAAATTCTGAGCAATATTCAAAAATTGTGAGAGAGAAACAGATATTGCGCACCATAATAGAAACATCGGTAGAAATGAACCAGTTAGCATATGATGATCATGATGAAATATCTGAAATAGTTGATAAAGCTGAGCAGCATCTGTTTGGTATATCTGAGCTAACTAATAAAAAGAAGTATCAAGATTTAGAACCGATGCTACGAAAGGTTTTAGAGGTATGGGGAGATCGCAAGAAAGGAGATATTACAGGAGTTCCATCAGGATTTCAAGATTTAGATAATCAGATATCAGGATTTCAAAAATCAGATTTAATTGTCTTAGCTGCTAGGCCCTCTATGGGTAAAACTGCTCTTGCCCTTAATCTTGCTAGAAATGCAGCTATTAATAATAATATGAAAATTGGTTTTTTTAGCCTGGAAATGTCGACACAACAGCTAACTGAAAGATTGTTGAGTTCTGAAGCAGAAATTAGTAGTCATCTGGTTAGAATAGGTAAGTTACCTAAGCGTGATTGGAGAAAGCTCTCTGATGCAGCTTCTACTCTTTCGGAAGCTAATATATATATAGATGATTCTCCGGGACTAAATATCATGGAATTAAGGGCAAAAGCTAGGCAAATGAAGTTAGATAAAGATGTCGATTTAATTTTAGTAGATTACTTGCAATTACTTCATAAACAGGGTAAAGTTGAAAGTAGACAACAGGAAATATCCTATATATCAAGGTCCCTTAAGGCCCTTGCTAAAGAGCTAGATGTTCCTATAATAGCTTTATCTCAGCTTTCAAGAGCTCCAGAATCAAGAAGTGATCATAGACCTATTATGTCTGATTTAAGAGAGAGTGGAGCTATTGAGCAAGATGCAGACATTGTATTATTTATATTTAGGAAATTTGTATATTCAAAAGATGAAGAAGATAAGGGGATTGCGGAATTAATAGTATCGAAGCATAGGAACGGTCCTACAGGAGTAATTAAGCTTTCTTTTATTGATGACTATGCTAAATTTGAAAATTATGATTTTATTCATAGTGGAGACTTTAATCAGGATGAAGATTTGAGTGATGCAGTTTTTGAGTAATAAGCATGATTGCAAATATTTTGAAAAATATACGAAGTTCTAAAAAAGCATATCCTAAAAATTTTATATCTATAATAGATAACCTACAAAATCAAGATAGAAGCGAATCTAATGTCCAGAGAATTTGGACAGCATATGAGCTAGCCAAAAAATTACATCAGGGTCAAAAGCGAGCTTCAGGAGAACCCTATTTTACACATTGTGAAAGTGTCGGCTTAATATTATCTGAGTGGAAAATTGATGTTGATACAATTATTGCAGGGTTATTGCATGATTCAATTGAAGATACATCTATATCGAAAGATGATTTAACTAAAGAATTTAATATTGAGGTTACTAATCTCATTGATGGTGTTACTAAGTTGTCGGGGATTAGATTTAATAGTAAAAAACAAGAGCAAGCTGAAAACTTTATGAAGATGTTCTTGTCAATGGCCAAAGATATTAGAGTTATTATTATTAAGTTTGCAGATAGATTGCATAATATGTCTACTTTGAATGCTTTGCCAGAAGATAAACAAAATAGAATAGCTATAGAAACAAAAGAAATTTTTATTCCTTTAGCTCATAGATTAGGTATGAATAATGTTAAAATTAAAATGGAAGATTTAGTTTTAAAAACTTTAGAACCTGAAAAGTATAATTATATAAAGAAGAAAGTAAATAATACGAAAAAACAGAGGGATAAGTATATTGATAATCTAATAGTTCCTATTAAAAAAGATCTTGAAAAAAATGATATTCAAGCATCTATTTTTGGAAGAGCTAAACACTATTCATCTATTATTGGGAAAATAGAAAAAAGAAATAAAAAATTTGAAGAAATATACGATCTTTTTGCAATAAGAATAATTGTAGATAAGGTTTCAGATTGTTATGGAGCGTTAGGTATAATTCATCAAGTATATAGCCCCTTTCAAGAGAGATTTAAAGATTATATCGCTAGGCCTAAAAGTAATGGCTATCAATCTATACATACGACAGTTTTTGGAATAGATGGTCGCTTAGTTGAAATTCAAATACGTACTCCAGATATGGACGAAACTGCAGAGATAGGAGTTGCGGCACATTGGCAGTACAAAGCTTCTAATAATAAAGGTGGTAAAAATAATAATTTAGATAAGCAAATTCTTTGGTTAAGAGAGATTTACGAATTATTAAAAAGTGAAGATACGTCTGCATCTGAAATATTAGAGTTATTTAAGGTTGATTTGTTTCAAGATGAAATATTTGTTTATACTCCTAATGGAGAACTTATAGAATTGAAGCCAGGCTCAACTCCCATAGATTTTGCTTACCAAGTTCATACTGAAGTAGGAACTCATTGCTATGGAGCAAAAGTCAATGATAAAATAGTGCCTTTAAATCATGAATTAAAGAGTGGGGATTATGTAGATATTATTACTTCAAAAAATAAATTTCCAAATCATTCATGGCTTAAATTTGTTAATACAGCAAAAGCTAAAACGCATATAAGAAGATGGCTTAAAAAAGAAGAGTATGAGCAGAGCATTGAAATAGGTAAAGATATTATAGAAAAAGAGCTTAGAAAAATTAAGAGAATGAATTTAATAAAAGAGATTAAGTCAGATACTGCGAAAATAGGGTTTGGAAGCTATGAGGAAGTTTGTTCAAAAATTGGTAATGGTAAAATTACTGTTTCAGAAATAGTTCAAAAATATTTTCCTATTGAAGAGGAGGAATCTAGCAGTAAATCTTTACAGTCATTTACCTCAAAATTCATTGATTTAGCTAGAGGTAGAGCAAAGGGTATCACAGTTGATGGTTTGAATGATATAATGGTTAAATTTGGGAAATGCTGTTCTCCTATACCTGGAGATCCGATAGTTGGATATTTAACAAAAGGACAAGGTGTTACTATACATAGGACTCAGTGTAAAAGTAGTATTTCTAAGACAAAGAGTGAAGATAGGTTTGTTAATGTTGAGTGGAATATTTCATCAAATAGAACATTTATAGTTAGATTGAAAATGATTTTTGAAGATCGTAAAAATTTATTAAAAGATTTAACCGATGCAACTTCAGCTTTAAATATTTATATTAAATCGATTGATATGAAGGCAGTAGATTCTTTAGCTACGTGTTTCTTAATTGTTGAAATAGCAGGGACCAATCAATTAGATAAATTAATTAAGAAATTACAGCAAGTTCAAAGCATAGATCATATTGAGAGATTTTGATAATGAAGAATAAAAAAATAACATTTACAAAAAAAGATTTGATAAGTGAGATTTATAAGAACGTTAATATTCCTAAGGATAAAATTAAAATAATTCTTGAAGTTTCTTTAGATAGTATAAGCGATATCCTTACTCAAGATAAGTCTAATATTAGGCTTGAGATTAGGAATTTTGGAGTTTTTGAAGTTAAAAAAACAAAACCCAAGCCAAAGGCACGTAATCCTAAAACAAATGAAGTCGTTTTTGTGCCATCTAGACGAAAAGTCAAATTTAAACCTGGTAAAAAAATAAATTCAAGATTAAAAAAAGAGTGGAATGAATGAAAATAGAATAATGGGGATTGATTTTGGAGAAGTTAAAATAGGGATTGCTATATCTGATCCTCTTAAAATAATAGCTTCTCCATACAAAACAATTAATAGGAAAAAAACCCCCAATTATATCACTGAGATCGAAAAGATAGTTGAAGAAAAAAAAGTTGAATCAATTGTTGTAGGCTATCCACTTACTTTATCAGGTAAAAAAAGTAAACAAACCGAGCTAACTGAAAATTTTATTAATGAATTAAATAATTTTTTAGATGTA
>MDSW01054628.1_pt1 | contig 12406 bp, 9 predicted proteins | sample 811171 | NCBI WGS metagenome assembly MDSW01 (sample SAMN05326641, study PRJNA326480) | marine metagenome | isolation source: seawater | place: Atlantic Ocean: North West | collected 2012
GTGCCATTACGCAGGCCGACGTCGTTGTGGTCGTCGCCGTAGCGCTGATCGTCGGTTTCCTTTTGAGTGGCGTGTTTATCCGCCTGCCGCATGTGCGGGGCACCATCGCATTCATCATCGCCACGACCTTGATTGTCGCCGCCCCGATGGTGGTGCAGACGTACTATCCCGTGGACATGCCTGTCGGCGCAACCCTCGTAACGACCGCATATTGTTTCGTCTATGGACTGACCCGGCAGATCGACACGCAGGCGTTGCTCGTTTTCAAACGATCCGCCGAAATCCGCGAGCGCCGCGCACTCAATGAAGCGATCGCAGACAACAGCTTCACCGGCATCCTCGTCACCGATGCCGACGGCAAGATTCGCTTCGCGAACAAGGCCGCTGCCGACATGCTGAGCATCTCCAAGGAGAAACTGCTCAACCGTGAGGTGACGAAGGTCCTCGTGTCCGTCGATGGCGTGTCGATCGACGAGCCGACCGACGAGAACACCAAGGTCTTCACCTCGCTGAAAACCGGCAACGACGTCGTCATGCCCGTCGAAATCGCGGTCTCCGATATCGGCATCGAACCGGAAAGCGCCCCCTTCGAGAGACGTACCGCCCCGCGACGCTTCAGGATTTATGCGATCACCGACATCTCCGAGTTCAAGCAGACCGAAGAGATCCTCAGCCAGGCCGCCGAGCGGGCCATCGAGGCAAACCGAACCAAGAACGAGTTCATCGCCAACATGTCGCACGAATTGCGGACCCCGTTGAACGCGATCCTCGGCTTTTCAGAAGCCATCAAAGCGGAGATTTTCGGCCCCGTCGGCTCTGCCAAATACAAGGCTTATGCCGACGATATCTACACCAGCGGTTCACACCTGCTGGCGATCATCAACGATCTTCTCGAGGTCTCGCGGCTTGCCGCCGGTAAAACCGAGATCCACCCCACGACCGTCGATTTCCGGGGCATCGTCGACGAGTGCATGCGGATCGCCACCGGCTATCCGGGCGCCGACCGGCTGACCATCTCCAGCGATATCGATCCGGGGATCGACACGCTTTGGACCGACGAGCGTATCGTCAAACAAATCATCCTCAATCTTCTGTCCAACGCGATCAAGTTCACGCCGGCGCAGGGGCTGGTCAGTCTTGCCGCCCGGCTCACGCGATCCGGCGGCACCGAGATCGTCGTCGAGGATACCGGCATCGGCATTCCGCCGGATCAGGTCGGGCGCGTGATGGAACCGTTCCATCAAGTCGAAGGCACGATGCAGCGCAGCTATCATGGCAGCGGGCTCGGCCTGCACCTGGTCAAGTCGCAGGTGGCGCTGTTGGGCGGCGAGTTGAACATCGAGAGCACAATTCGGGTCGGCACCCGCATCACCATCACCTTCCCGCCGGAAAACACGGTCAAGGCCGGCAAAATCGTCCAGATGGATCCGCGCGCCTAACGGGCTGCAATACGCTCGGCGCCGATCGTGGTTGTTTGACGCAACTTGGCGTTGGCTTTGGCGTTGGCGTTGGGGCGGTCGATTGGACGCGGCCCCGGGGGCAGGATTTGATATCGCTATGCTCCATCCGCTGTGCCCTTGCTGTGCCAGGGCTTGCGCAATGTGCGAAGCGGGCGGCACGGCACGCCTACCGGCACGTTAAAATCGGCACCCATACCAAAAAAAAGGGCCCTCCGGTTGGAGGGCCTTTTTATTGGTTGCGGGGGCGCGCAACCACCGAGAGTTGCCCCTTAAGTAAAACTGGAATTGATGGCCTGTCAGCACGATAACTGTCGTTGCAGGCATACCTCGCGACAGGGCTTGAACCTCTGCCCCCTGCCGTGTGAAGGGGACACTCGAAAACTAGAATGGAGTAATTTCAATCACTTGTTCGGGCGCTGTCGCAGCCAAGACCGGAACAATCGAGGATAATCGGCATTAAAACCGGATAGGCGTGGCACAGTTTGAGCACATCAATAGAGGCTAGCCAATTAACTGTATAAAATACATATACTGCGCCTCACTGCCGACTAAAGTTCCTCTATCGTCAGCCCGAACCGCGAACCCGGAAGAGTCCCCTTGGACGTATCATTGTTCGTCGCTTCTTCCTGAGCGATCTTTTCCTGCGATGCCTTAAGGATTTCCGCCTGACGCTCCAGCGGCACCACAGTCACGCCGTCGGCATCGCCGAGCACGATATCACCCGGTTTCACCGGGCACATGGCGCAAGCAATGATGCCGTCGATGACTCCGCCGAAACCCTTGCTGGGGCCGGCCGGAGACGTCGCGATGGCAAACGTCGGGAAGCCGAGTTCACGGATTTCATCGACATCGCGGACCGCGCCGTCCACGACCAGACCGGCGATGTTCCGCTGCATGGCGGCACGGGTCATGATCCCGCCCCAGACGGCAGTGTCCTTGTGCGCGCGAGCGTCGATCACCAGGATCTCGCCCGGCTCGACCATACCGATGGCGGCATGGCTTGCGCCGTTGTCGCCGACCATGGTCGTCACGGTGCGTGCCTGGCCGCAGAGCGTCATACCGGCGCCGACGGGTTTCATGTCGCCGCACATGACGTTGGTGCGGTTCATGACGTCGCCCGCAATTGCCGTCGGAATCTTGCGCCACTGGTCCAGCACGTCGGCGGACAGCTTTTCGAATGAGGTCTTATGTTTTTGAACGGCCATTTCGGATATTCCCCTTTTTATACTGCTTGTTGAATTACGTTAGCCCGACGAAATCGCCGTGTTTGCGCAGGTAAGGCGTCAAACCGCCAGCCTGTAGAATATCGAGCATGATCGGCGACAGCGAACCGCCGTCGATATCGACGTTCTTTGAAACGTTGCGTACCTTCAGCGCACCCTGATCGACAAACACGCGCACATCGTCACCTTCGTCTATGCCATCGGTATCACAGATCACCGGCATCAGACCGTTGTTGATGGCGTTGCGGTAATAGGCGCGGGCGAAACTTTTCGCCAGTACGCACGACACCCCCGCCGCACGGACGACGGTCACGGCAACTTCCATCGCAGAACCGCAGCCGAAATTGCTGCCCGCTACGAAGACGTCTCCACCGACGATGCTGTCACCCAGCGCCTTGTCGTAGTCCTCAAGCAGATAGGGGCGAAGTTCATCCGCATCGATCGTGACACGCTTTCGCCGGGACGAAATGATGTAGTCCGTATTCACGTCATCGCCCAGCAGGCGTGCCCGACCCGATACGGCGCAGCCGTCATCCCGGTTCGGTTGCATGGCGTCACTCATGAAAGGAACTTCCTCGGATCCGTGATCCGGCCTTCGACCGCGGCGGCGGCACAGGCCTCGGGCGAGGCCAGATACACCCGCGCTTTCGGATTGCCCATGCGGCCGGTGAAGTTGCGGTTCGCCGCCGAAATAACGACCTTGTCATCGCCCGGAATAGCGCCGCAGGTACCGCAACAAGACCCGCATCCCGGCGTCATCATCAGCGCACCGAACTTGAGGAATTCGGCGAGCAGCCCACTTGATGCCATATCCCCGTAAACCCGATCCGATGCTGGCGTGACCAGCAACTGGACACCCGGCGCCTTGCCGCCGCCGGCCTGCAAGATACGCAGCGCATTTTCAAGATCCGACTTCCGCCCCCCCGTGCAGGTCCCCAGATAGACCATATCGACGGACGTTCCCTCATCGTCACCGAGATCGACGATCTCCGCCGCCGCACCGCCGACGGGCGGTCGCGCCAATTTTGGGTTCAGGGTGTCGAGATCGATCTCCAGCGTTTTCGCATAGATGGCATCCGGGTCGGCCGAAACCGTCTCCATCGCGTCTGTAGAAATGCCTAGATACGCTGCCGTCTTCTCGTCGGCTTGGAAGATACCGGCTTTCGCGCCCGCGTCGGTCGACATATTGGAGAGGATCATCCGCTCTTCGAATGATAGCGCACGCGCGCCGTCGCCGGTGAATTCCAGAGTCCGGTAGCTCGCGTCCTTAGGGTCGAGCACGTGGTTGATTTCGAGCGCGATATCCTTGGCATCTAGCCCATTGCGCAACGTGCCTGTCAGATTGACTCGGATGCTTTCCGGCACCCGGAACCAGAGCTTGCTGGTCAGCATCACCGCCGCCAGATCGGAGGAACCGATCCCCGCACCGAACGCGTTGACCGCGCCATATTCGACCGAATGACTGTCAGCACCCACCACTAGCATGCCCGGTCGGACGTGGCCGCGTTCGATCATCAATTGATGGCCGATACCGGCGCCGATTTCATAGATGACGTTGCCGTGCCTTTTCGAAAATTCCCGAATACGATCCTGCAACCTCACGGTCGCGGGATTGTCCGGCGGCGCATAGTGATCGAGCGCGAAGATCAGGTTATCCGGGTCGGCCAATTTCTCGCCGCCCATATCATGGAAGTAGTCGATGGCCATGGGCGCAGAACCGTCGGTCGCCATCGCCGCGTCGACACGGCAGACGATGGTCTCTCCCGCACGGCATTCGCGTCCGCAATGGCGGGACATGATCTTTTCGCTGATCGTCGCAGGCGATGAGCCGTTCATCTGCACCCTCGCCGTCCGTTATCCGTTAAGATCAAGAAAGGCGCCCGCCGCATCGACACCGGCATCGGCATCGCAATCGGCCCCGAGGTTTACGAGCACCCGGCCGAGATGATCCAGGTCCGTTAGAATGTCTTCCACCGAAACGGTCCCCATAGTGCCGATCCGGATCATCTTACCGCGATATGCATTGCGTGCACCGGCAATGACGCTGCCATGATCTTCATACATCGCGCGCACGATAGCTGTGCCGTCGATGCCTTCGGGGACATGGAACACGCCGACCGTATTCGATGTGATCGGTGATGTCGGGAAAAGTGCGAGACCAAGCGCTTCAGCTCCCGCCCGCAGCGCCCCCGACAGACGCGCATGACGGCTGAGCACGTTCTCCATTCCCTCTTCATGAATCGCCGTTAGGGCCTCGTGCAGACCGGCAACCAGCGTCACCGGCGGTGTAAACGCCGTCTGACCCTTGCGTGCCCAATCAAGCGCCTTGCGGAAATCCCAATAGAAGGGGACCTGGCCGCTTTCCGCGTTAATGCGCTGCCATGCCTTGTCGCTGACGCTGGCAATACCCAGGCCGGGCGGGCACATGAGCGCTTTTTGCGACGCCGAGACAAGGATATCGACACCCCATTCGTCCTGGCGCATTTCGATTCCGCCGAGACCACTTACCGAGTCCACGATGAGGATCGCATCGGTTTCGGCAACGGCGGCGCCGATCGCCTCAAGATCGCTGACCGCGCCCGTCGAACTCTCGTTGTGGATCGCGATCACTGCTGCGTAACCGCCTGCGGCAAGTCGTTCACGTACCGCATCTCCGGAGACGGCATCACCCCATTCGACTTCCATTTCCTCGACGCCGTCCCCAAGGCCAAGCGCCGTCGCTATGGACTTGAACCGCCCGCCCCACTGTCCGTTAGTCAGGATCAGCACCTGGCCGCCGGGCATGACGGCATTGGCAACAGCCGCCTCCATCACGCCGGTGCCTGAACTGGCGAAGACCATGATCTCGTTGCGGGTGCCCATCACCGGACGCAGCATATCCGCCGTTTGCCCCAGCATCCGGGCAAACTCCGGACCGCGGTGATTGAGAACCGGTCTGGCCGTCGCCTGCAGAACCCGGGCCGGCACCTCGGTCGGGCCCGGCAGACGGAGCCGATATGCGGACTTGGCGTCCGTCGTCATGATGTTCACCCCTTTGCTTTTTTTTGTGGTTCACGTCAGGCCATGGCGGCGCGGTCGCGCCACTTTACCCACTGCAAAATCAGAACGGGAGCCGCAAGGGCCAGCCCAATGCCGCCCGACGGAATGCCCGGAGCAAAGACGAACAACGACCCGAAGCCAAGCAACCAGCGCTGCCACCCCGACATCGGTGCAACCAGATAACCGGTAAACGCCGCCCCGATCAGGAACACGCCGACGATGCAGCCGGTGAAGGCAATGAGAAACTCCTGCAAGGAGAAGCCTTCAACAACAATCAGCAGCGACGGCGCATACACGAACACCAGCGGCACCAGCGCTTTCGCATTACCGAGTTTGAACGCCGTGTTTCCGGCCTGGAACGGGTTGGCCCCGGCGATCCCGGCGCCAGCATAAGCCGCCACCGCAACCGGCGGCGTAATGTCGGCCAGGACGCCATAGAAAAACACGTAGAAATGCGACACCAGTTGCGGCACGCCCAAGATCGCCAGCACCGGCGCCACCATCGTCACCAGAACGATGTACGTCGCCGTCGTCGGCAGGCCTGCCCCCATGAGGATGCAGGCGATCGCCACGAAGATCAGTGTGATGAACAGGGTCAGCGCTTCGACCGTGAACGGGAAGAACGGCAGAAGGCTATGAATGTCGCCGGCCAGTGTACCTGCGAAGTCGGTCACGACGAACGAGACCTTGAAGCCCATCCCCGACATCGTGATGATTCCGACGATGATCCCGACGGAGGCCGCTGCGGCGCCAACCGCCAGCGCGTATTTGGCCCCAAGCTGGAAGGCATCGATCAGGTCGCGAACCGTCAGCCTGTTCTTCGGGTTGATGAACCCGACAATGATGCACGACGTAATCCCCCAAAATGCTGCCCAGTAAGGTGTGAATCCCTTGACGATCATCGCGATCAGGATGACCAGCGGAATCAGAATCAGCCAGTTTTCCTTGATCAGGTTAACAAAGACCGGCAGTTCTTCCTTGGAGAGACCGCGAAGCCCTAACCGCTTCGCTTCCAGGTGAACCATAACCATAACCGCGAAGAAGTGCAGGAACGCAGGGATCAGTGCGGCGATCAGGATCGTGCGAAGCGGGACTTCCAGGAATTCGATCATCAGGAATGCGGCAGCGCCCATGATCGGCGGCGTAATCTGGCCGCCGGTCGACGCCGCGGCTTCGACGGCCGCCGCAAAGTGCGGCTTGTAACCGATCTTCTTCATCGCTGGAATCGTCAGCGAACCGGTCGTCACGGTATTGGCGATCGAGGAACCGGAGAGCATGCCGAACATCGCCGACGACAACACGCTGACCTTGGCCGGACCACCGGAATAGCGTCCGGCGGCGCAATAAGCGAGGTCGATAAACAGTTGGCCGAGGCCGATCCGCGTCGCAACGACACCGAACAGCACGAAGTGGAAAACGTATGTCGCAACGACGTGTGCGGGCAGTCCGAACACGCCCTCGCCGGTTAGGTACAGATGATCGATGAGGCCATGCCATGTGCTGCCCGGATGCACCAGAGGACCGGGCGCGTAATTTCCCCACATGCCGTAAGCGATGAAGATCAGACAAATGATCGGCAGCGCTATCCCCATGGAACGGCGAGTTGTTTCGACGACCGCCGCGATCATAATCGTGCCGATAATGACGTCGATGAGCGTGGGATCACCGATACGGAAGTTAATCGAACCGACGATGCCTTCGATCCCGCTGTACGATATTGCAACCCAGAGTGACGCGATAATCGTCAGGATGAAGAATAGCCAGTCGTACAACGGCACGCCGCCCTTGCACCACCAGGTTTCAGTTTCCGGGCTGATCGGCTTCCCGGCCCGGATCGGAAAAACGATAAAGATTAGACCGAGAACGAACGCCAGATGCACGCCGGTGTGAAGGTGCGCTTCCAGCACGCCGAAACCGGACGTGTAATAGTGAAAGGCCGAGAGTGTGAACAGCAGGCCGACCACAAGCCAGCGGACCAGCCCCCAGGTATCTCGGAACTGAATCTCCGGATCATACTGTTCTTCCAGTTCGCGGGCTTTATTAAAATCAATCTCGGCCATGTCGCTCGTACTCTAAGTCCATAATAATGAAATCGGTTAGATCGCGCCGAGGCGCGGGGGCTCAAAGCAACCGGGGAGCGCTTTCACGCCCCCCGGCCAAGCGATGAAGGGAAGTGGGCTTACTTGACGCCAGCTTCCTTGTAGAACTTCTCCGCACCCGGGCAGATCGGAATCGGAACGCCGTCGAATGCGCTCTCGAGCGTCAGGGATTTACCTTTGGCGTGGCCGTTTTCAAGCAACTTCTTGGCGCGTTTGTTGTCGAACAGACCTTTGACGACGCCATAATGGGTGTCGGCGTCAATGTCGCTGTTGGAAACCCAAAGCGCGCTGACCGCCACCGTTTCGGTGTCATCGTCGTTGCCCTTGTAGGTGCCGCCCGGAATCTTGGCGGCGGAGTAGAACTTGACCTTATCGAGCAGACGCTGGCGTGCATCGCCTTCAACCGGCACCAAAACGGCGCCCTGCATCGAAGCCATTTCGACAACCGACGAGTTCGGATAACCGGTCACGGTGATCCACGCATCGGCATGACCGTCACGGATCATGTCGGCAGCGGTTTTGGATTTCACATACTCCGGTTTGAAGTCTTTATTCTCGTCGAGACCGTAAGCTTCCACAACCAGGCGTGCGCCGACCAGCGCGCCCGAGGCCGGCAGGCCCATGCCGATGGTTTTACCCTTGAAGTCCGGCACCTTTTTGATGCCGGACTTGGTGCCGGCAACCACGTGCACGTGCTCCTGGAACATTGATGCCAGGACGCAAAGGTTCTTCATCGGCTCTTTGCCCTCGAACGGGCCGGTGCCCGTATAGGCCCAGTACGTCACGTCGGACTGCGCGAATCCGCTTTCGACCTGCTTGGACTTGATGGAGTTCACGTTGGCAACGGAACCGTGCGCCGACTGCGCAACGGCGACGAGGCCTTCCATGCCACAGTTACCACCCTTGTCGCAGGCACGGGCACCCGGAGGGTTGCCGATAACCTGGGCCAGAAGGCCAGCCATGGGATAATACGTCCCGCCCGCGGAGCCGGATGCAATCCGAAAGAATTTCATATCCTGCGCCTGAGCAATCGTTGGTGCCGAAATCGCGGCCGAGGAAACAGCAAGCACGGCCGCCGCTCCCAAGATGGTTTTTGATAGTTTGAAGTTCATAGTCTTTACCCTCCCATGGTATCTGACTTTGCTAAGGTTAGTTTTTCGGCCTATTTCAAGGCCTCACCTGCACTCTTGGTTTCTCTCGCAGGATGGGACGCATCCTCCAATATGCCCAAGAGTTCATGCCTGTAAATTCGTCGCGCATTTGAAAGATGCCGTCGCATTTCGCGCTCGGCGCCTTCGGGATCTTTTGCCCGCAAACATGCGAGTATCTTTTCGTGTTCCGCGTGAATATCACTGCCCCGCTGTTCGTGGCCGACAACTAGATGCCGGTACCTTTCCAGGCGCAGGAGCGTCTGCGCAAGCAACAGCGATGCGAACGGATTATCCGCAAGTCGCCTCAACTCGACATGAAATGCCAAGCCCGCGTCCAGCAGCGCCTCAATATCGTCTATGTCGCGGAATGCAAGCACGCGTCTGTTTATACGCTCCAGGCCTTCGATGGAAATTTCTCCGGCCGCATGGCGGCGGCCAACGGTGTAAACGATCAATCCCTCGAGACGTTCGCGCGTCCGGGAAACATTTTCCATCTCCTGGACCGACATGGCCGGCACAATGACGCCGCGTCCGTGTCCGCGCCTGACGAGGCCGAATAGTTCAAGCCGGTGCAAAGCCTCGCGCAAAGGCGTCCGGCTGACGTTCAAACTTTCAGAGAGATCAAGCTCCTTCAGTGGAAAATCCACGTTCGGCGGCGCATTTACGATGATCTGGAAAAGCTGACTGAAGGCGGCATCGGCCAAGCTAAGGCCATGCCCTTGAAAGGCAAGAACCAGCAGATCGTCCACGGAACCTTCTTGTGCGTTTTTCAAGCTTATTCCATCTCCCTAGAATCAATGTATACATAAATACAAGAACGCTGCAATACGTCTGAAAGCATGAAAAACGGATATTCTGCAATCAGTTGGCGAAGCAACGCGATGTCGAAGGTGACAAATGCCAATCGAGAATGAACAATCTACAAGCTGAGGTAAGTATGAGCAAAGAAGCTAATCTGATCGTCACCACAAAGGATCAAGGTGTGGCACGCATCCTGATAAACCGCGCCGAAAAACGAAACGCGATGACGCTCGGCATGTGGCGCCAACTTGCGGATTCTCTCGAAACACTGTCGTTACAATCGGATGTTCGGGTACTTATTTTGGCTGGCGCCGGCGAACGCAGTTTCTGCGCGGGCAACGACATCAAGGAATACGCCACCGTCCGCGCGACACCAGAACAACGGCGAGCCTACGATGCGGTAACGACGAGAGCCTACGCCTTACTTCGTGAATTCCCACGACCGACGATCGCCTGCATTCGGGGGTATTGCGTCGGCGGCGGCATGGAACTTGCGCTGCTTTGCGATCTTCAGGTCGCATCCAAGGATGCCGAGTTCGGCGTTACCCCTGCCAAACTCGGGATCGGCTATAAATTGGAGGACATAGAACTCCTGCTCGCGCACATTTCGCCAAAGCATGCGAAAGAGCTTCTGTTCACCGCCGCCCGGTTCACTGCGGCGAATGCTATGCTTTGGGGCCTGATCAACCGTTCGGTCGAGCCGCCTGAATTAGAATCACACGTGAACCAGTTGGCCGATCAAATCGCGGCCAACGCCCCCATGACCGTCAGCGCTATCAAGAAATGCCTGGCGGAAGCAGTGAAAACCGAACCGAACCGAAAAATGTGCACCGAGCTCGTTGCGGCCTGCGATGCAAGTTCGGACCGAATTGAAGGGCAAACGGCATTTGCAGAGAAACGCGCGCCCAAGTTCAGAGGGAATTAAAATCGGCCATCGCAGGCATATAATTTTGGATCTCATAAATTTTCCTGGTGCCAGACCGTCCAATTAGTGTCTGACGTCATCGACATCCCCTATTGCGGCTTCGGGCCGCGTACCAGGCGCTGGGACGTGGTGGACATCATCAACTACGCCAACGATACTAAATCGTGCGACAGCGCCCGAAGCCGACGGAGAAAACACCAAATGACCGTATGAAGAACGTCAAGCATGACCCTGCAATCGTCACCGGATCGGCCAACCGGTCAAGCCCGAATCTGCGGATAGAATATTTGGTAGGGACAAGCGGATCGGCGACCGCGATTACGAGCTCTGGCTCTCCGATACGCTTAAGACCTGACGCGTGGCAGCAAGCCTTCCCTGTCCCTATCAAAAACCACGCCTACGTCCGGACGTCGTTTTTGGTAGGGACAAGATCGACAATGAAGCGGTTTCGATCTGCTACGCCGAGTTCGTGGCTAGTGGCGATTGCTGCGTAGCCACCCACAGCTGGTCTGCATGAGGTCTTCGCTACGCCAGTTAACGTGACAATGCCCCTCGAATAAACCGACCACCGGTGAATACCCGAAGGCTTCAACGGCGGTCAGACAAGTTTGCAGGGTCGTTTATTTCTGAGCCTTCTTCAGAGTGCTGAGGAATTTTGTGCGTTCCTTGCCGGCGCTAATCATCAACGCCGTATCGCCGCCGCCCTGGCAGACGCGGGCTCCCATCTTGATGTATTTCTCCATCAGCGCGTGATCATAAATCCCGCCCATGCCCGGATACTTACCGTGCTTTTCGCAGGCAGCGATGACCTTGGCGTAAGCGCCCGCGATGCGCTCGTGCCCAAGCTCACCCGGGATGCCCATGGTCGCCGCGAGGTCGTTGGAGCCAATCAACACGCAATCGACGCCCTCGACTGCGGCGATGGTGTCGACGTTTTCGATGGCTTCCGGGGTTTCCACCATGACGATGATGAAGGTGTTGTCATTCAGAACCGGGAGCGCGTCCTTCGCAGACATCCCCTCGAATCCCAGTTGCGGCACCGGCGCCGTCAGCGAGCGCATGCCAAGCGGCGGGAACTTGCAGTTCTCGACCACCTGACGCGCCTGTTCGGGCGTGTCGACGTGCGGTACAACGACACCCATCGCTCCGGCATCGAGCGCGCGGGTCGCATGAAAGTGCTCGTGCCCCGGTACCCGCACTATGGGCGTAATCCCGATCGGCAGCGCGGACAGACAAAGCGCGGATACGGTGTCCAGGTCCATCGAGTTGTGTTCGGTGTCGATGAACAGCCAGTCGAAGCCGCATTCCTTGCCTATCCACGTTGCTGCCGGATATCGTGAGACAACCAGATTGAAGGAGTACACGTTCTCTCCCGCCTCCAGTTTCTTCTTCATCGCGTTTTCAATCACGGGCATGGCTCTCTCCTTAAGGTTCTAATTTTTCTAATGAATAACGGCAATGCATCAGACCGGCCTTCGCGCGGCATCTGCGACACGCATATGCATGTTTACGGACCGGGGGACCGGTTCCCGGCGAACGGGCTCGAGCCCGGCGCGACCTTCGACGACTACATGAAGCTTCGCGCACGTCTCGGCGTCGCACGAACAGTCTATGTACAGCCGAGCGGATATGGCCGAGACCACGCGTGTCTTCTGGATGCGCTCGTGCGCGACGCCGGTAACGCGCGCGGCATCGCCATCGTCGGCAC
>MDSW01109985.1_pt1 | contig 12406 bp, 10 predicted proteins | sample 811171 | NCBI WGS metagenome assembly MDSW01 (sample SAMN05326641, study PRJNA326480) | marine metagenome | isolation source: seawater | place: Atlantic Ocean: North West | collected 2012
TGCTCTTAAAGGAAGGGCAATATCTTTAAATTTAAGTTCTTCAGAAATAGAAAAATCTTTTAATAACTGTTCTATATTAGAAGTATCCCAAGTATCAAGAGTTTGAAGTATTTTTTTGATTTTTTCTATATTTTCTTTTGTTTCAACTGTTAAAATTTCCTTTGAATCTTCATTTAGCTTAATTGGCCCCTCTGTAATTATAAAACTTAGAGATTCGATCATATCAATAATTGTTTTTGAACTTTTTTTTATTTCAGGAAGAATCTTTAAAATTGATCTTTCTTGAGATTTACTAAGACTTTTTTCAGTTTTTTTTATAATTTCTAGTAAATCTTTTTCTTGAGTATTTTTTATAAAATGGTTGTTAATATTTTTTAATTTTTCAATATCTAGTCTAGATGAAGATTTCCCAATATTTTTGAGTGAAAAAAGTTTTATCATTTCTTCTTCAGAAAAGATCTCCTTATCTCCATGGCTCCACCCAAGCCTTAATAGGTAATTTTTCATTGCATCTGGAAGATATCCATCTTTTTCGTAATGACCTATTCCAAGAGCCCCATGCCGCTTTGATAATTTTGTACCATCACTTCCATGAATTAATGGTATGTGAGAAAACACTGGAACCTTCCAATTTAAAGCTTCATATACTTGTTTTTGTTTAGCTGCGTTTGTTAGATGGTCATCGCCTCTAATTATATGTGATACATCCATATCATGATCATCTACTACAACTGACAGCATGTATGTGGGGGTAGAATCTGATCTTAGAATAATAAAGTCATCAAAATTTTCATTCAAAAAAGATACATTACCCTGAACTTTATCATGGATAATTGTCTCACCTTTAAGCGGAGCTTTGAATCTTAAAACAAATGGTTTGTTTTTCTCATCTTCACCAGATTCTTTGTCTCTCCACATTCGATTATACTTTATGGGGAGCTCATTCTTTTTTGCTTCTTCCCTCATGATGTTTAATTCGTCCTCAGTGGCCCAGCACTTATATGCTTTTCCATTTTCAAGAAGAAGGTTTGCAATTTCGATATGCCTATCAATATTTTGATTTTGATAAATAGGCTCTTCATTATAACCAAGGTTAAGCCAATCCAAACCGTCAAGAATTACCTGAATCGAATCTAGTGATGACCTTTCTCTATCCGTATCTTCAATCCGTAAAAGAAATTTTCCATTATTATTTTTTGCGTATAACCAATTAAATAATGCAGTTCTCACGCCACCTATATGAAGATAGCCTGTTGGAGATGGTGCAAAGCGAGTTACAACTTGTTTTTGATCTTCCACGATAATTATATTTCCAGATTATTTTTAAAATACGATTCTTTCGCAAAACTTAATACTATTCAAGTAAAATAACCATTAGTAATAATTAATAAGATCTCAGAATGCCAACTAAAGTTCCCTGTACCTGCACTCTATCTGGTCCGTAGATTTTTGTCTCATATGCCGAGTTAGCTGGTTCGAGAGCAATTGTCTCACCTTTCTTCCTTAGCCTTTTTAGTGTTGCCTCTTCACCATCAATTAAAGCAACTATAATTTCTCCAGAATACGCGTCATCTGCTTTTTTTATTATTGCAGTATCACCATCAAGAATACCTGCCCCAATCATTGAATCACCTTCAATTTGTAATGCATAGTGTTCGCCTGAGCCTATCATATGCTTAGGAACAGAAATTTTATTTTTTTCGTACTCAATTGCAGCAATTGGAGTTCCCGCAGCTATCTTTCCCATCATTTTAAGTTCGTATGTTTCCTCAAAAATATCATCATTTGTAGCTTCTTTATCACCTTTAATTAACTCTGGAGAAAAATTTCCTTTCTTATCAGGAGATGAGGCAGTAGGAAGTTTTGTGACTTCTATTGCCCTAGCTCTGTGAGGAAGTCTTCTTATAAAACCCCTTTCCTCTAATGCATTTATTAAACGATGAATGCCTGACTTTGATCTTAAATCTAAAGCTTCTTTCATTTCCTCATATGATGGGGCAACCCCGGTTTCACGAAGATTTTGATTAATATATATTAAAAGCTCATTTTGTTTTTTTGTTAACATCACTAAAACCTCAAACTTTATTTATAAAAAAGAACTAAAGTAGAACGATGTTTTACTTTTGTTCTCTATTTTGGTCAAGCCTTTGTGAAATTTATTTTAAGTTTATGATATTAGCATATGAGTTTTTTTTTGCTTTTCTCTCTTTTGGCTTTCTTATAATTAAGATATTTGCTTTTGAAAGTGATGAAAGCGAGGCACTATCTTGATTATTAATTGGAGTCGCTAAGAGTTCGTCTTTTGAATTTTTACTAATATAACCTCTTATGTAATGTTCCCTATCTCCATTGGACGGCAAATCCTTTGATAGTTTTATTTTATTTATATTTTCCTCAAAGTAATAATTTTGTAATTTATATATTGATTGCTTTAAAAATAAATGAGAACAAACAATAGATGAAACAGGGTTGCCGGGGAGGCCGAGAATAGGAATATTTCCGGATTGTCCAAACATAAGAGGTTTTCCTGGCCTCATATTAATTTTCCAAAAATTTAACTTAAAGTTTAATTCATTAAGGGATTTTTGAACTAAATCATAATCTCCAACCGAAGCGCCGCCTATAGTAACAATCATATCAAATTTTAAACCCTTCTTAAGTTTAGATTTAAGTGATTTAACTGTATCTTTTGCAATGCCTAGATCAATTGGTTCTCCTCCCCATTCTTTTATTAACATCATAATGGCTGGTTTTGTTGAGGCTGGCTGTCTGAATAAATTCGTCCTTTCACCAGGCTCATTAAGTTCATTTCCATTTGCTAGAACAGCTATTTTTGGTTTCTTATAAACTTTTAACTTCTTAAAGTTCATTGCACCTGCGAGTGCAACTTTATTTGCATCTAGTAAACAAGGGCTAGTAAGAAGACTTTCACCTTTAAAAAAATCCTCTCCTTGTTTTCTTATGTATTTATCTATTCCTAATTTATTTATTATAATTTCGCTATTTTCTTTTTTACAATATTCTTGAAGTACAACTCTTTCAGTGCCCTTTGGAAGAAAAGAGCCAGTAAAAACTCTAATTGCATAACCAGGTCTTAAAGAAAATTTCGGAATGTCACCTGCTTTAATTTCATCTTTAACCTTAAGTCTTAAAGGAAATTTTTTTATATCTTTCTTTGAAATTGCATACCCATCCATTGACGAGGTATCAAATGATGGTTGAGTTCTTTTTGATGATACAGTATTTTTTAGAACACGATTTATGCATTCATCAAGATTAATTATTTCAGTTTTGGTGATGGGTTTTATTGAATCTAAAATTATTTTTTTAGCCTCTTTAACAGAATTAGTTTTCATTTCTTGACCATTCACCTGATTTTCCGCCACTTTTATTTGTAAGCTTGATTTGTGATATAGTTGCCTCTCTGTCTATTCCCTTAATCATATCGTAAATTGTTAGGCATGATACTGAAACTGCCGTTAGGGCTTCCATTTCTACACCTGTTTGCCCTTTATTGGTTACCTCGCAAGAGATATGAATATTATTTTTGATAATAGTAATATCAATACTTATTGATGAGATTGAGAGAATATGGCAAAGCGGTATTAGATCAGAGGTTTTTTTAGCAGCCATTATTCCTGCTATTCTAGCAGAGCCAAATAGATCGCCTTTATCAAGATTACCCTCGGTAATAATCTCTATTGTACTTTTTTTGACTGTAACAAAACCCTCTGCTTTTGCCTTTCTTTTTGTTTCTTCCTTTTCGCTTATATCAACCATATGAGCTTCGCCTTTTTGATTCAGGTGGGAAGGTTTTTCCATAATTATTCCTTATTTACTAATTTATTTAATTCGTTACAAATATTTTTTGATCGCATTAATCTTTCACCTATAAGAAAGTTATTAATATTATGCTCACCGAGGTAATTAATATCATTAACATTATTAATCCCTGATTCACTAATAACGAGTATATCGTCAGGGATATTTTTTTTAATTTTAATACTATTTTCAATATTAGTTTCAAAATTTTCAAGATTTCGATTATTAATTCCTATCATCTTTGGATTAAATGGCAATAATCTCTCTAGTTCTTCTTGGGAATTAATTTCAAACAAAATATCCATACCCATTTCATTGCAAATATTAATTAATTTTGTAAGTTCTTCATTTTTTAAAATTTTCATGATCAAGAGAATACAATCTGCCCCCCAAGACCTAGATTCAATAATTTGATAAGTATCAATTATAAAGTCCTTTCGAAGAATAGGAAGTTTTGTATTTCTTCTTATATCCTTTAAATACTCGGGCGACCCCTGAAAAGAAGGGGTGTCGGTTAAAATAGATAGACAAGCCGCGCCACCTCTTTCATATTCTTTAGCTATTTCTATATGATTAAAGTCTTCCTTAATAACGCCTTTAGATGGGCTTGCTTTTTTTACTTCAGCAATAATTCCAGCCTTTCCTAATTCATTCTTTTTTTTCAATTCATTTAAAAAGCTTATTGGTTTGGATATTGATTTGATTTGCCGATTTAGACTTTCACCTGAAATGATTTTCTTTGATTGTTCAATTTCAATTTTTTTGTAGCTAACTATTTCCTGAAGAATATTTTTCATGAGTTTGATACTTTTTTTAATTTTTCTAAAGCTGACTTAGCAAGACCTTTGTCGATTGAATGAATTGATAGATCTATACCATCTTTAATATTTTTTACTTTATCGTCCACATATAGCGCAGCAGCAGAATTTAATATTACTATATCCCTATATGGACCTCTCTCTCCGTCAAGAAGTTGAATAATTTTTTCTGCATTTTGTTTAGGGTCTCCGCCAATTAATCCATCTATTTTTGATAACTTTAAACCCAATTCTTGAGGGTTAATTTCATAAGTTTTAATACTATTATTATTTAATTCAGCAACATATGATATTCCAGTTGTTGTTAATTCATCAAACCCATCTGATCCATTAACTAATAAAGCCCTGATTGAACCAAGATTTTTAAGCGTTTCAGCCATTGGCTTAAGCCATTTTTTATCAAAAACTCCAATTACTTGTTTTTTCACGTTTGCTGGATTAGACAAAGGACCTAATATATTAAATATTGTTCTTACACCTAGTCTCTGCCTTACAGGTCCAACAAACTTCATTGCAGGGTGATGGTTTGGAGCAAACATAAATCCTATATTAGATTTTTCCATGCACTCAGTTATTTTTCTAGACTCTATATCTAGTTTGACGCCTAATTCCTCTAAAACTTGAGACGATCCTGACTTTGATGATAAAGATCTGTTTCCGTGCTTTGCTATAATTGAACCAGCTCCAGCGGCCACCAAAGAAGCAGCAGTAGATATATTATACTTACCAGACCCACTTCCTCCAGTTCCACAGGTATCAATTGCATTATTTGGAGCCAAAACTTTTGAGGATTTCTCTCTCATTACTTTAGTTGCAGCTGTTATCTCTTGAATTGTTTCACCTCTACCTCTTAAACCAAGAAGAAATTTTTCTATTTGTACGTCAGTTGCCTTACCTTCTAAAATATAATTAAAAGAAAAAAAACATTCGTCTTCCGACAAACCATTTTCTTGGGATATTTTCGATAATATTTCTTCAAATTTTTTCATTTACAGACTCAAAAAGTTCTCTAATAACTTGTGACCATACTCTGTTGCTATGCTTTCAGGGTGGAATTGTATTCCTTCCACAGGAGAACTTTTGTGTCTTATGCCCATGATAATACCTTCATCAGTGGTGGCTGAAATTTCTAATTCTTTAGGTATATTATCTTTTGATACTACAAGAGAGTGGTATCTTGTAGCATTAAATGTTTCTGGAAGATTTTTAAATAAACCTTTTTGGTCATTATTAATTTTGTTTACCTTTCCATGAACAATTTCATCACATTTTATTATTGTTCCACCTAAAGATTGAGCTATTGATTGATGCCCTAGACATACTCCAAGCAAGGGGAGGTCTCTCTTTATAGCCTCAATAACCAAATCCATTGAGATTCCGGCGTAGCTCGGATCACATGGACCTGGCGATATAACTATTTGTTTTGGCTTTAACTCAATAACCTCTGAAACAGAAACTTTATCATTCCTTATTACTTTCGTTTCTGCACCTAAATCACCCAGAAAATGATAAAGGTTCCAAGTAAAGCTATCATAGTTATCTATCAATATTATCATGTTATTCTTTCAAGTTATTTAATATTGCGTCTTTAGCAGCCTTAAAGAGGGCTTGAGACTTATTAACGGTTTCATTGTATTCGTATTCCTCATTTGAATCATATACTACTCCTCCGCCTGCCTGAACATACATCATTTCATCTTTTATTATTGCTGTTCTTAAGGCTATTGCAGTATCCATATCACCGTTGGCAGAAAAATAACCAACAGCACCAGCGTATATTCCTCTTTTTTCTTTTTCTAATTCGTCAATTATTTCCATAGCCCTTATTTTCGGAGCACCCGAAACTGTACCGGCAGGAAACCCTGCGGATAGAGAGGATATCTGATCTTCGTCTTCTCTTAAATCTCCTTCCACAGTTGATACTATATGTATTAAATTTGATGTTTCTTGAATGCTAAAAGGGTTTTTAACCTTAATAGAACCAATTTTGGCAACTCGACCAACATCATTCCTTCCTAAATCTAATAACATTAGATGTTCGGCTCTTTCTTTGGGATCAGAGAGGAGCTCTTTTTCAAGCTCTCTATTAGGGTATTCTTGCTTCAGTCTTGTTCCTGCAATTGGTTTAATTGTTATTTTATTATTTTCGGTTTTAACTAGAGTTTCAGGGCTTGAGCCAACAATATAAAAATCCTCTAAATCCAAATAGTACATATAAGGAGAGGGGTTTATTTTCCTTAATGATTCGTAAAGTTTAAATGGTGATATTTTAAAGGGAGTAAAAAATCTTTGACTTGGAACAACCTGAAATATATCTCCTGCAATAATATATTCTCTGGCCTTTTTTACCATTTCGAAATATTCATCTTTCGAAGTATTTGATTTTGGATTTTCTATATTCTTTTGTTTAGAGTATTTTTTTTCTTCAATTGATTCATTGTTGAGACTAATGAAAGTTTCTTTAATATTTTTTTCTATATTTTTATAGTTTTCATCAGCTGTTTGATTTTCTTTTGGCCTAGAGCACGAAAATATTGATATTTCTTTAGATATATTATCAAAAACTATAGTTACAGATGGTCTTAATAAAACAATATCTGGAATACCTAAGGCATCCTTATTTTGATTTGGAAGGATTTCTATATTTCTAACAAAATCATAGCCAATATAACCATATACGCCTGCCGCAACTGATGGGATATTTTCAGGAATTTCAAGGTGACTGTCTTTAATAAATTTTTTTATGCTTTCATTTACTCGGTCATACTCTCTTGAAATCTCATTTCCGTTCTCTTCAATTATTGATTGATTATCAATCACTTTAAAAACTAAATCAGGGTTTAAACCTATTATTGAAAATCTTCCATTTGTATCTCCATCCTCAAGTGATTCAAATAAAAATGAGTTTTTATTTTTTTTAGAGGTCTTAAGAAAAGAGGATGTAATAGTCTTTTCATTATTTGAAAATTTAAAGCTTACGACTTGAGAAATATTTTTTTCATATTTTTCTTTAAAGGCCTTAAATTCTGGTTCAAGAATAATATCTTCCATTATTTAAAATGATCCTTCAGATTCCTGTGTTACAAAAAGAGCATCCAATCTTTCTGGAAAAATTTCAGATGATAATTCTTTTTGATGCTCTTCAGCTAAAGAGTAAGCAAAATCATTTTCAAGCCTTTGTTTATTAACTGTATTTATCGATTCAATTCTTTCATCAGTCTTTTCCAATAAAGTAATATTTGTTACAACTCCTATAATTTTACTATTTCCAATCCCCACATTGGCAATAAAACTTGATTCCTTATCAGCTTTGAAAATTTCAATCAAAGCATCTTCGGAGAATATTTCATTTGTCGATGATCTGCTCAGGAGCCCACTTTTTGCAATAGCGATATCATTTCTATCTGATGTATACTCTAAATTATTATTATCAGATTTTAGACTATTGAATATCTCTAGAGCCTTTAATTGCATTTCAGAAACCGATTTATTTTCAGCTATTGTCGCCTTTATGTCTTCCGCAACTTCATTATAAGATATTTGCTTTGGTGTATTTATATTATCAACTCTTATAAAAACTATATTACCTTCCTCATCTTCAATAGGATCAATTTCAATATCAGTTTCATTACCAAAAACATTTTCAATAATAATTTCTCTTAGTGGGGTGTTAATATAGCCACCATTAATTTTTTTTCCTACGCTTGAAATAGAGTTCAATATTTTAATTGGGAGTTTATTTTCTGAGGCTATTTCTTCCAAAGTCTTTCCACTAGCTCTGGAATCTTCAATGCTCGCATAAAGTTCATATATATAATCTTGTGCCTTAAGTTTTTGAATGGACAAAATTACATCAGTCTTAACCTCATCAAGAAGCATTTCCTTTTCTTTAATTATCTCTCTAACAAATATTAATGACGGCCCAAAAGGACTTTCAACAGGACCAGTTATTTCATTAATATTTGCATTAAAAGCCTTGTTTGAAATTTCTTCACTAATACCCTCATTATCAGTTATTAATCCTTGATCTACATCAGATTTTTCTAAACCTCTGTCGCTAAGTAATTTTTCAAAATCATTATTTAATTTATAATTTTCTAAAGCATTTAAAGCCTCTTTTTCTGAAGTAAAAGGTACGAGATCATATCCTCTCTTTTCTGGTTCAAAATAATCATACTTATTATCCTCATAATAACTTATTACTTCTTCATTTTTAATATCAAAATTTGAAGAAATATCACTTATAATCAATGATATAAATGAGAAATCTCTAGTTTCTTCAGTTAGATATTTATTTTGATTTTTATTATAAAAATTGAGAGAACTCTCATCGCTGATTTTCGTTAAGTCAATATCATTTTCAGGGCTTATTATTATATAATCAACATTTCTCCTCTCAAATTGATATTTATACAATAAACTATTAAGAGGTCTGGGAGGATTGATATTAGTGAATATTGATTTTGAAAGTTGCTCTTGAACATGAAAATCACCTTCAATCGCTAGATAAGAATCTTCAGTTAACCCATTTTGTCTTAAAACCTGATCAAAAATATTTTTATCGAACTGATTAAATGCATTTTTAAATGCATTTGTTGCTAGAATTCTTTTCTTTAGAGCTTCTTCTGATGCTTTTAGGTTAATTTCATCTCCAGAGGCATTTATAGTTGTTTCAACTATCATTCTATCAAGTACTTGATAGTGGAGCCCTGAATTTCTTGCCTCTACTGAGCTAACCAACCTATTTAGCTGATTGGAAACTCTATTTATTTCTCTATTAAACCTAAATAGATAGTTTTCTGCATTAACTTCTCTATTTCCTATTTTAGCTAAAATATTTGCATTGTAGCCTCTAAATATATCACCAACACCCCAAATTGAAAAAGCAAAGACTAATAAAATAATTAGGGCAATACCTAATGGGCCAGTAGCATTTTTTCTTAAAAAATCTAACATATCAAAACAACCTTAAAGTTTTTTTATAAAATTTTCTGCATAGTGTATCTTTGAGTAATAAAAGGCAAGATTTTGCTATAAAGTTTATGAACTTATTTTAATAAGAATTGATATTATGGAATTTTTTTTGTAATTATTTAAAATGGTTAAAAATAAAGATTTATTAATTGCCGGTAATTGGAAGATGAATGGTTCGAAAAAGAATCTTTCTATGATTTCTTTGCTAATGAAGTACATCAAACAAAAAAAATTTAAAAATTCTGAAATACTTATATGCCCACCTAATACTCTAATAGATGCATTTTCTAATATATCCAAGCGATCAAAGCTTATGATAGGAGCTCAAGACTGCTCTGATAAAGAATATGGTGCATATACAGGCGATATTTCACCATCAATGCTTAAGGATATTGGCTCTCAAGCAGTTATATTGGGACATTCTGAACGAAGGCAGTATCAAGAAGAGTCTAATAAGTTAATTCGAAGTAAGGCTGAAAATGCTCTTAATAATAATCTTTTAACCATTATATGTGTCGGAGAGTCTTTAAATCAGAAAAAAAGTGGCAATACCCTTAGGGTAATTGGCGAGCAGTTAAAAAAATCCCTTCCAGATAAAATTAAACCGAATGACCTTGTTATTGCTTATGAGCCTATATGGGCTATAGGTTCTGGATTAGTTCCAAATAATGATGATATTTATAAAGTTCATAGCTTTATTTCAGATAAACTTAAATCTCGTTATGGAGGGAAGGCTAAAAAAATTAAAATTCTTTATGGTGGTTCGGTTAATAAAAAAAATGCATCATCAATCCTCTCAATAGATTACGTAGACGGAGCCCTTGTTGGAGGAGCAAGCCTCAAATTTTCTGACTTCAGGGCTATTTTAGATTTTTGTAATTAAGTTATTAAGAAGTTTGAATTTTCTGCATTGTTCGTATACAAGCAATATTAAAATTTAAGAGTATTATTAATATGACAAGTTTTATTTTGGTTATTCATTTGATCGTGGCAATTACATTGGTTGTTTTGGTTCTTCTTCAAAGATCTGAGGGCGGTGGATTGGGAATTGGTGGTACGGGTGATTTCATGTCCAGTCGTTCAGCAGGTAATATTTTAACTAAACTCACCACAATATTTGCGGCAATATTTTTCTCAACAAGTCTATTATTGGCAGTTTTATCCAGCGTTAAAAATTCAGAATCAATTGTTAATGAGATTGAGGATGTTAGAATTTCTGATGAAATTGATAATCTAGATATAAATAATTTACCTGATTTAAATTAATAATTAACAACACTTCCATTAATCAATTATTTTAGCTATATTGTTTTTCCATGACACGATATATATTTATCACTGGTGGCGTGGCTTCTTCTCTAGGAAAGGGCATAGCTTCAGCAGCACTTGGTGCCCTGCTTCAATCTAGAGGCTATTCAGTAAAATTGAGAAAGCTTGATCCATATCTTAATGTAGATCCTGGAACTATGAGCCCATATCAACACGGGGAGGTTTTTGTTACTGAGGATGGAACTGAAACAGATCTAGATTTAGGGCACTATGAAAGATTCACTGATGTAAATTCATCTGTTCAAGATAATATAACGACTGGGCAAATTTATAATAAGGTTATTGAGAGAGAGAGAAGGGGCGACTACCTTGGTGGAACAGTTCAAATTATTCCTCACGTTACTGATCAAATTAAAGAATTTATAGTTAATAATAATAAAAATGTTGATTTTTGTTTGTGTGAAATTGGTGGAACGGTTGGAGATATAGAGGGATTACCTTTTTTTGAAGCAATCCGTCAGTTAGGCAATGAATTACCAAGCAACAAAACCTGTTTTGTTCATCTCACTCTTGTTCCATATATTGCAGCCGCAGGTGAGATTAAAACTAAGCCAACTCAACACTCTGTTAAGGAGTTAAGGTCTATAGGTATTCAGCCAGATGTATTGGTATGTAGGAGTGAAAAAGAAATTGATCGTTCAGATATAAAAAAAATTGCTATTTTTTGTAATGTTTCTGAAAATTCTGTTATTCAGGCAACTGATGTAAATACCATATATGCAACCCCAAAAGTTTATATGAAAAATGGATTTGACACTCAAGTCCTTAAATCTATGAATATCAAAAAACCAAGCAAAATTAATTTAAGAAAATGGAACAAGGTAGTTAATAGTATTAACAATCCAAAAGGGGAGGTTAATATTGCTGTTGTTGGCAAATATATTGGGTTAAAGGATGCCTATAAATCTCTTACTGAAGCGCTTACCCATGGAGGTATTGCAAATGATGTAAGGGTTAATATTCACTGGATTGACTCTGAGAAAATTAAAAATAAATCAAACATTAGGAAGCTTAAGTCTATGTCGGGAATACTTGTCCCCGGGGGGTTTGGCGAGAGAGGTGTAGAAGGAAAAATATTAGCAATAAATTATGCAAGATTGAATAAAATTCCATATTTTGGAATTTGCTTTGGTATGCAGCTAGCTGTAATAGAGGCTGCTAGGAATCTAGCTAAAATAAAAGATGCTAATTCATCTGAATTTAGTAAAACAAAAAATCCTGTAATAGGCTTGATGACTGAATGGGAAAAAGATCAACAGAAGTTTGTTAGAAGTAATGCTAGTGATTATGGTGGAACAATGCGTTTAGGGTCATATCCAGCAACATTAAAAAGCAGATCTTTAGTAAGTAAAATATATAAGTATACGAATATAAAAGAGAGGCATAGGCATCGTTATGAGGTCAATATTAACTATAAAAGCGATCTCGAAAAATCTGGTTTAAAATTTACCGGAATGTCTCCA
>MDSW01004854.1_pt1 | contig 12405 bp, 9 predicted proteins | sample 811171 | NCBI WGS metagenome assembly MDSW01 (sample SAMN05326641, study PRJNA326480) | marine metagenome | isolation source: seawater | place: Atlantic Ocean: North West | collected 2012
TCACCGCAACCTGTTGTTGGAGGTGACATGTGGCTACCTCGCGATGCAGAACCTGTTGATTGAGCATCATCAATTCTACCTTCTGCTACATTCTTCGCAGCATCTCTAGAGGACCATAACATCTTGCGAAGAGTGCCATTTTCAATAATTGTGTGGCATGATGTCGGCACACCTTCTCCATCGCGTGAACCTGAGCCAAATCCACCTTCCATCCTTCGATCATCCATCATTGTGAGATGATTATCGAGGACAACTTCGTTTAACTTTCCAGACCAATAGGATTCGCCTCGAACCATTCGCTCACCAAGAATAGATGGTCGAATGATATTTGAGAATAAGGAACTGATTCCCTGTGAAGTCATTATGACAGGTGTGTCTTGTGCATCCGATTGAATTTCAATCGGGTCTCTTGTTTTTTGAGCCCATTCCACTGCTGTAGCCACACAATCAGGAATGCCTTCGATAAGTTTTCGTGAGGAAGAACTCTCCCATGAACTTGTCATTTGATCGTCTACATCGATAGAGACTTGGACTCCTAAACCATGGGATGTCGATATTCCAGATGCTTCAATACCTTGACTTGACAACATAACGCCAGCTTCGGCACCAATTCCAATGCCTCCGCCGATAACAACTGCTCTTTGGTCAAGGGATGTGACCTCCGAGATGATGTCGTCTCCTTGAGTGAGAAGATCATCTGGAGATAATTTCAGGATCGCCTCATCGAGCATTCCATCAACAGGATTTGTTTTTTCGGCTGATGGTAAGGAGAAACCTGAGATGCTTGGGCTTGCCTTTGCTATTGACAATGCTTGTGAAACGGCGTGCTTGGCTCCTGAGACATCAACAAGATGGGCATAGCCATACCGACCATTGTCAAGAATTCGGACGCCAAATCCACCTTCACCGCCTCCTGAAGCGAGGGAAATTCTTCCTGCTTCGATATCTAATGAGCGGCCATATCCTTGCGTTCCAACGATTTCCCATTCTGAAATATTTTGTAGTTCACATTCCTTTGAGATCACCTTGCATCCGTCAAGGAGTCGTTCAATTGCATCTTCTGGAATCATCCTCATCCCACCAGAGCTTCTCGAATTCTCATGATTGGGCCACCGTCACCTACCGGGACAGTCTGTCCTTTTCCGCAGAATCCAGGGCTTGCGAGTTTTGCATCTTTGGTTAATCCATCAACATCATTCAAAATTTGAAGTGTTAATCCACTTACGCTGACATCACGCAGTGGAGTAGTAATCTCTCCATTTTCGATCAAGTATGCTTCTTGAGCAGCGAATTGGAATGAACCTCTACCAGTATCTACCTGCCCTCCACGTGATCCACATGCATAGACGCCATACTCAATGTCCTCCATTAATTCATCAATATCATTGAAACTTCCACCCATAATCATCGTATTGGACATTCGAACAAGTGGATGATGGAGCCCATCTTGAGCGCGTGCACCCGCATTTGGTTCTAAACCAAAGTGATGTGCGGTTTCTCTGTGATTCAAGTAATCGGTTAGGACACCGTTCTTGATGAGTGTTTTTTCTCTGGTGTCAAGTCCTTCATCATCGATAGGATAAGCGCCATAGCCTCCTCGCATGGTTGGATCATCAACAACGGTGACAATTTCATTGCCGATTTGTTGACCAAGTTTACCGTCTAAGCATGAATCGCCTGCTGCAACAAGATCGGCTTCACATGGATGACCAAGTGCCTCATGAATGTAGACTCCAGTAAGGTCTCGGTCTGCAATTAAGGGTAATTTTCCACTTGGTGAACGCTTCGCTTTGAGCAGTCTCAATGCTGCAATACGAGCATCTCCACCAAGGCTTTGAAGGTCACAAGCTTCGATGAGTTCGAGGCCCCCTTCTCCGCCATGCCTCATTCTATAGGATACTGGATCGCCGCCATCTCTGGCAGTAACCATGCCATTTACCATCGAACGTTGGAATGACCATGTTCTGTCCATGCCTTCTGTTGTGAGGAGTTCAGTGTGGAGGTGCTCATCGGACCAACCACACGAAACTGAGATGATTCGTTCATCATCGTTGGCAGACTGATGGATGTTGTCGAGCATTGACAACTTTGTGTCAAGGTCGGTGTTGCGAACGTCTTTTTTAGACTTCCAATGAATTTCATCTTGATGAATTGGTATTTCAGCAAGTTGAATTGGATTTGAACCGCTTGGACGGCGGGCAGCAACTGCTTTCGCTAGACGCACAGTTGCTTCGATTTCATTTGGAATGTTGCTGATATCTGTCGTAGAATGAACCCCCCATGCGCCGTCTGCCAAGATTCGAAGTGTTGCTCCTATCTCTTGACCCGGGATTGCATGTTCAAGTTGTCCATCTTTTAATCGGACTGAAGAAGTTGTTTCGGCCATTAAACGAATTTCTGCATAACTTGCTCCGAACGTCAAAGCATTGCTTAGAGCATTGTTCATCTTTGTGCGATCGAGGTATCTGGAGGAGTAGGAGGCGGTTGGGGCTCGCTCGGATTGGATGACCATGAGTCTTCACTTGTGCGGAGGTGTTTGAACTCTTTGTTTTCAAGGGTCGTGTGGAATTGATATTATTATTGAGACGTGTTTACATCAGCAAGTAGAATGTGACCGATAAGAGCGGCTTCAATTCGAATTGATTCCGTTTCACCATCAAGAGATACGCCCAGTTTCTCTGCACCATTTAGGCTGATATGCAGAGAATTTTCAGTTGATGTTAATCCAAGTTTTGTGAGTAAGGATTCGGCCGATGAATGAACGTCCTCTGCGTTTTGAGGTTGGTCTATGTTTGGAATATGGAGTAACCAACCTGATTGAGCGCCTTGAGCGAGTCCAGCTCGCTTGAAGGCCTCTGAGACATTATGTGTTCCAGATAAGACTCGTAAGAATTCAGCATCCAATGTTCGAGCCTGTGCTTTTGAACGTTCGATATTGCGTGAACTTACAACCGCAGCAGTCCATAGTTGTCGAGGTGTTTGGGCGACACTATCTCCACAAAAGACCCATCTCTCTGAAGGTTGTGATTCTTGAAAGGATTGAACAAATTGTTTGAGATCAATTGGTTCAACAGAATTCCAAGCCCAACAAGGAAAGGTGCTCCACATAAACACGTTGCGCACTCTGTTAGCACATCAATTATCCGATTGCCCTTCGCCTTCAAGCGGCATATCATCAGTTCGCTGACGAGGCGGGACAACTTTTTCTTCTTTGGATAAGACGTTCTTTACTTCGGTGATAATGTTCTCAACAAGTTTAGGCCCCCATCCTCTCCATGAAGCAACTTTTTGCTTGTCCGCACGTGTCATTTGAATGACTGCTTTTGGAGTTCGTATGCCAAATCCAGCAAGAGAACGAGCTCTTGAACGACCAACATGGCGTATCTTCACCAATTGGAGAAGGTCTTCCTTGCATCCATGTCGAACACGTTGACGGAGTAGATCAAGATCTCTCGAAAGTTGAGTCAATACCGGCATGTGTTCGTCAGCAAACACATCATCATTTAGCAAGATTTCACGAGCACCGTAGAGAAGCCATTCCATCAAATCGACACGATGATGAACGTCTCCTGGTGATACGTCAAGTTGCTTTTCAATCTCTCGCATTGTTTCTTCTTCAAACCAATGCTCAATGCACCAGGCTGATTTCACCAATCCGAGGTGACGCTCTTCATACGACATGTCATGAAGAAGTTCATCTTCGACAGAAGCGGCTTTGAGTTGAAGATCTGAGCCGAGAGTTAAATCTGCAGTCTTAGCCCACAACGAAGCAAAATCAGGCGTACTGCATGCAAGGTGAGTCAGTCCAAATTGAGTTACTGGAGCGTCGCCACGAACCATTCGTCGAACCGCTCTTCTCATTCCAGTTCTCATAATCGATGCCGAAAGTGGGTCGAGATACAATTGAGCAATCCTCTCGCCCATCGCAGTAGCTTCGTAGCGCATTGCAGGATGCTCCCCTTTTTGCTGACTCCAGCCTCCAACCTGGTTCATTGAAGAAGCAGATACAAAACTGAGGGAAGGTTTGGTATGCGGCGATGAATTTCTAGATGGTTGCTCTTGGGGGGAGGTAATGCTTACTCCTCCTGCATCTTGAGCAATAGTGACCCAGACAGGCACCTCATCTTCCCAAGTTTCTTCTTCATCTATGCCAGAGTTTGCAATACGATCCTGATATTGTTCATCGACACCCAACCGTCGAAGGAATCTTTCCTCGACAAGCCAATCCAACATTGTATCAAGCCGTTCTTGAAGTTGTGTGGAAGGCATAGTCGTGCCAAGGAATGTGGCCCCAAAGAAGGCGCCAATCGAGTGTCGGTGAAGCAAACCTCCTGTTGCCACTGAAGACAAAAGATGCATTCGCATTGCTGGTTCAGCAGCCAGTTTGGAGGTGATGTCTTCGATTGGGCCAAAGAAATATCGCTCACTAACATCGTCAGCAACCTGCCATCCATCTGTGCCCTTACAAAGAATCCACGCTTCACCAATGTCATCATAACGTGGTCTACCAGCTCTGCCAAGCATCTGGTGTACTTCCATTACCGGTAATGGGCGACTCATGCCATCGTCCCAACGTTTGATGTCTCGTACCAGAACTCTCCTTGCGGGTAAATTCACTCCTGCTGCTAAGGTTGGAGTTGCACAAAGCGCTAGAAGCAAACCTTTCTTGAAAGCCCCTTCAATCACTTGGCGTTGTCGATGTGTCAATCCAGCATGATGGAATGCAACGCCTCCTCGAACGCACAGAGCCAATGTTTCTCCCATACTTGTCTGGGTTCTTCCCTCGAGAGAATCTGCTATCTGTTCGAGTTCAATCAACCGCTCTGGTTGTTCTTTGGCGAATCGTTTTTTCACACGTGCAGAAAGTTTCTTGGCCTCAGATTGTGCACTTCTACGGGTTCCAACAAAAACCAATACTTGGCCCCCTTGGTCTATACTATCGTTGAGAACAATCCAGGAAGGATGGCTTAGAGGCCCTTCGAGGTGCCTTGGAGGTGAAAGAGGTTGTACAGTATTGTCCATCGATGAGGATTGGACTTTACGTGGTTCTAGGTGACGATCATGAAGGGTTGAGTATTCCAAGTCAACGGGTCTCCAATTTGATTGTATAAGCGCAGCATCAAGCCAAGTAGCGAGAATTTCACAATTTCCAACAGTTGCTGATAGGGCAATTAATTGGGCATTGGGTCGAAGGGTTCTCAACCGGGTCAGATTGATTTCAAGGGTCGGACCTCTTGTTGCATCATGAAGGAGGTGGAATTCGTCCGCAACAACGACTGAAACATTACTCATGAGTTCTGATCGGGTTCGCATGAGAGAATCGAGTTTCTCAGAGGTGCAAATGAGGATATCACAATCCTCTATGTTCTTGGCTTCTGCAGTTGCATCACCCACTCCAAGACCAATCTTCAAACCGATATCGGTTCCAATTTCCTTGAGTTCCTCAAACTTTTCACTCGCTAAAGCCTTCAGAGGCACGATGTATACCGCACGTGAGCCAGGATTGTGATTGAGTAATTGATTGAGTATTGCTATGTAAGCAACTAGCGACTTGCCAGATGCAGTTGGAATTGCAAGAAGCACATTTGAACGAGAGAACACCGCTTCCATCGCTTCATATTGAGGTGGATGCAGATGTTCAATCTTCCATTTGGATATGAAAAATTGGCGCACGTTTTCGGGAAGAGCAAGGTTTGCAATCGCCCTTTCCTCCTCGCCCATACCCATAGGTTACGTCAAGGGGTGAAAAGGAATGCGCTTGATATTGTATGCCGACACGCATAAGTCCTTTCGCTTTCTACAAGGTTCATGGACGACAACACTGAGTTGTTAATCGAGCAACGGCTATCTGTATTTTCTGATGAACCTGATTTGAATGATTGGTTTGAAGTCATGTGTGGTGCTGCTATGGCTGTATTAGGTCTCTTTCACCTGGTTGAGCCAGGTGAATTAGTTGATCCTGACATGATGCGATGGTTTGCAGCGTCCGTTATTGCAGCAGGAGCTGTTTGGGCAGGACATGGCTTGAAAGACATGGCTGTGAAGGAAATGCGTCGCTCAACTGCTATGATGGAACTCACTTCCGATGCACCGGCAAACACTGTTGACCATGGTTTGATTCGAGACGTGCTTCTAAACCCAGATGCTTACAAGGATTTCTTGACCAATGCTTACGAAGAGGCTTGGTCTGATGGAATCATCACCGAAGATGAACTTGAAGATTTAAAGAAATTCCAAGCAGCACTTGGAATTAGTGATGAAGATGCAAAAGCCATGTCGGCGAAAGCAAAGAAGTCAAACAGTGAAGAATGAAGTCCAGATGGACGCTTTACCAACAAAGGACTCTGCTAGTTTCTTAGCAGCGTTTCTTCTTCTCGATTCACGTTGTATGATTACTGCACCTAGGAGTATGCAGGTAATTGCTACGATGGTAGAATAAGGAATAATCCCATTTGCTTGTTGTAGAGCATTAAACTCCGGTGAGTCATTTTCATTGAATTGTTCAGAATAAGCGACTTGTAAATCCAATAGGTCCAAGGCGCAATCACACAAAGAGACAGTAATTCGATCAGGGTATATGGAAGATTGAAGACGCTTCCATTTGGAATCTTCAATGTCGACTGGTCTCGTTGCCCATGTTGGGGACGTAACGGAGCCAAATGACGATGTATCGACCATCATTGTGTCGATATGATGAATCGAAGATGTTGGTTCATCATCAACAACCAATAATGCTTCAAGAATCATGATGTCGAGTAAGAGCGCCCGTGTTGCTATAATTGAAAATTGAACAATATGCTCATCCAAACCGTCAACCATTGTCCCTTGTCTCGCTTCATATATCTGATTGAAAATCAATCGGTCGAGACGTATTTCATCAAAGTCAGAAACAATGAGTTGCCATTTACCGTCTTGTCTTTCATATGCTTCATCGATTTCAAGCCATAATTGAAGTTGTTCACCATCTCGTATACCCCACGTTGCACCAACATGCTCGATCATCGTGGCTTGTGGTGTCGCTGGACTTGAAACATCCCATAGTTGCTGGACTCGTTCCTCTAGGAGCTGTTCAAACGTCCATTCTTCATCACCCTGAACTTCATCAGCCATCGCCCAAAGAGGACTCACGATTCCACTCATCAATAACACGAAACAGATTGGGAGAAAAACCCCAAATCGTGTCACATTAGATGTTGATTTCCGTCTGATATCCATAGCAAAAAAAACGAGAGCAATTAGTGATGGCAATAATATAAGTCCACTATGCGGTTCGAGTTCGGACTCTACTCCATCTGAGAAATCGAAGTAATTGGCTTCATATACGACTTTTCCATTGAATTCCGAAGCATCCGTTGGTCCTGAACTTTCAACCGCATACAACCCACTCCACACATAGGGCTGATAACGATCAGTTTGACCTTTCAGGCAAAAGACATAATCTCCTGGGTCGAGTGCTCTCCAACGGTATGTAGTCAAAACAACATCATCTTCTGATTTAGTAATGATTTCAGGCGTTGCAACTTGCATTCCGTTACTTGTCCGAAGTCGATGAACACCGTTACTTTGTTGCAATTCTAAAGGCACATCTTCCCATTGAATCAGGATTCGTAAGATTTCATGTTCTTGAATATTGAAAGACCAACAATCATCTTCAATTCCAACCAATGCCCCTTGATGTACTTCATCCAACTCAGTCGGTTTAGGTTGCAGGGCGCTTGTCGGTTCATCCACATCTTTTGCAGCGATGTTATCCGACCATGTAATGTCGAGTTCAATGTATGATGCCTCACGTAGATGAAATTCCCATGTCGATGGTCTGTCCAGAGTAAATGTAACTCGAATACGAACCGTTTCTTCAGGCCATAAGAGGCGGCCTTGATCGAGATTGAGTGGTTCGTTTGTCCAACGATACGGTTCAGCATTAGTACCTGGGGTTGTGGCTGCCTCGGATTCAAGAGTTGTCACGCTTGAACCAATAATCACTCGAACATTCATCTCTGGGCGATAGATTCCCAAAACATCGCCTTGTACTCGAAGATCAATCACAAGTTCATCGATGACATCTGGTAGAAGTGCTAATTCAGTTTGTTCAGGAAACATATCGAATTCGAGAGCTACAGTCTCTGTTGAAACAGGGTTCGCTTGAACACTACCTGTAATGGTTTCTTCACCGGTTGCCACAGGTGTGAGTAAGCATTCATCATCAGAAATACAAGAGAGAAACAATGTCCCTCCATTTGCGTTATCAGTAAGTGAGGCTTGGCTAGGAGGAATGATTGAGAGTAAAAGAATCACGATGATGAAGCGATGTATATTCGACTCCATGCCCCCTCACTCATAGTCTGCTATTCAATAAATTGTTTAGATTGTTTCGCCTACGTTTTCAATATCAATCAGAACAGTTGAGCACGTACGACACTTGTATCTTCCATTACTTCGCTTCTTGCGAGGATATTGATGTTCACATGTTGTACATGTCCAAAGCCAATCTGCAGAGAGTTGCCTTAGATGTTGTGTGAACGCCTTTCCTTGATCTGCTCCTCGATGGGGCCATAGAGATTCTACGCCACGAAAAGCAGCATTATGAAATCTCATGCCCAAGACATGAAGGAATTCATGATACAACACAAATCGAGCATAGTCGAACCATTCCTGTGACAACAAATAAGGATGTATATCCACGGTTTCAACATCTTCAAAATGAAGTGTTTCGGAAAACCTTCCGCGCTTAAATCGAGTCACACCATGTCGTTGTGTCGCATTACGTCGTAGGACTCCGAGTTGGATGAGATGCAGTTTGCTTAATTCATCTTCAGGCCAGAGTTCCATCAGGTTCATCGTAAGCAAAACTTCTATGCGAAGGTCTTCCAAAGAAGATGCTTGAATTGAAGAAGGTTTAGCCATCTTCCGGCCTCAATTCCACCGATGATATGCAGGATGTCCTTCCTTGACTGCTACAAAGAGGCCTTTGCCAGTGGCACAAATCATCTCCCCTGCTTTCAATTCCATACGAATGTTCACACGATCTTCATTTATTTCTTCAGCGAATGCTGTGATGACGAGTTCAGTATCCATCGGTGTTGGACGTCTCAAGGAAATGGAATAGGATGCAGTGACTGTGCAAGGAGGTTCTTCGAGATTCTGATCATCCATCAAAGCAATAGCTGCAGCCCAATTCCCATGACAATCCATCAGCGTTCCAATAATGCCCCCGTTGACCATACCTGGAAACGCTTGATGCTCTTCTGAAGGAGTAAATCTCATTTCTAAACCTTGGTCGGTTCTGTAGGAGTTAATCTGCAAGCCATGTTCATTAGCAGGCCCACAACCAAAGCAGATTGAATTCGCAGCATACTGGCGTTGAACCCCATTGTCCATGATTTAACTCTGTGAAGTCAGCCCTTAGACTCTCGCTTTTGAGAATCAAGAGTAGAGCTTACGCTCAACTGGTTCCGATGTCCAAGGCCATCGGTAGCCTTTTTCCAACAAAGGTGAATTATCTTCCGATACGGTCTTCAATGAACTCTACAAAATGAGCCATGTGTTTAGCATGCTTATTGACGAACCTTTCCGGTAATCGTTTAATGATTGAACCATGGATAAGATGGAGGTTTCTTCCAATCCAGTATCCTTGAAGTTCACCAAACATGCTCAGATTCTTTAGATTTTTACAAAATGAATCTGGACAACATGATCTGTTCGTTTTGTTACTTCGGGTTTCTGTCTTAGACTGTATTCCCTTAGTTGGGTCATAGTTCATTTGACTATTGCGTCTTCCCGTACGTTTTTTCCTTCCTTTGTTTTGCTTGTTACTACTCATAATCTACCTTCCAATTTACCTACTCAGAAACGTCTTGCGTTCCCGCCAAAGTATTGACAACTTCAGGCAAATTTGGTCGATTATCGGTACATAGGATTCCCATACACAATTCGTGCATTATATTCTTGTTTTCAGAGTTAATAAAGATGTCGGCATTCAGGATTCAACACATGAGAGACATTTGTTCTAATTTCGCTTCCTCAAGACCATGCTTGGCTGGACACAAAAAGCGTACGCTGCAATGCATACAAGCACGAGGAGAATCAGCAAAAGGAATTTGTTCGAGGTTGTTTTTGGGCCCAACAAGGTTGAGGAGATGATCCATCTCTTTTGAATCAAGATGAATCAATTGCCTCATTGAAACTTTTTCTTTCTCGCTTACATTTGTTTTATGAACATACCATCTACCATTCTTCCAAGAATATTGAACGATTGTCTGATTCTTCATGCCCAACGAAAATAAAGCAGCATCCTGACGAATTTGGTCGATTGAATTGTATCCGAAAAGGTTGATTCGAATTAGAAATCCCTTCTGATCTTTTTCTGCTAAAAAATCAGGTGAGTTGTAAGTCTTTATTCCATCAAGCAGTTTCGATTTAGTAAAGGGTACCGTGTTGAGAATTGCAGTATCCATGAAAGTGATGAATGATTCATTTTGAATCAACTTAATGCATCGCTCTGCTCCAATTTCTTCAAGATGTTTTTCTGGTTTCACCCGACGAAACATCGATTCTGGCTCTTTCCATTCTTTGAGTTGAGCTATTATTGAATTTCTATCTTCTATACGATATCGGAATATCTGATTGAATTTTAGTTGAATTAAGTTCGTAGACCATTTCATTCCCATCTGATAATCTTCTACATAATCACGAATCGTTTCACGAATACTCATTTGCATAAGAATCCAAGGTGTTTGAATTGCAAATGAATCCTTTAACAATTGTCCAGTAGGATGGCTTGTTGCATAGGCTGCAATTCCGTAGCGTAGGACAAATGCTCTTGGGCATCGTTGCATGAGGTTGACTCGAGTTCGCGACCATGTTCTTTGGATTGGATGCATAAGTGAAGGAAATCGCTTCAACCTGCATTAATGCTTCTCTACAATACGCCAACAGAAAAGAGAGCCAATATTGAGTTCGTTGTGACCCATAGGCTGATTGGAATCAGGACCAGCCCCATGAATCGTGCAAAGGATTCGGCTCCAAATTTACCGAAGAGGTTTGAGATCGGTCCGCCCCAAGAAGCAATAATTCTCAGAATTAAGACTGTCAGCCCTGATACAAGGATGTGTCCTAAAAGGATGAGAACAGCAAAGAGGATCGAGATTCCACCATCTAATGCTGTTGCCCCTACGCCTTGTGCAATTAGGGCAGGGTCTGCAAGCCAGGAGAACCAGCCAATGTATACTCCAAGGAACACATCTCGCTGCATATCTTCTCTTGGCCTCCATTCTTGGAACGATTTGTTTGTCAGGCCATGGAGCATCGTTCCGAGATACTTTGCTTCTATTGGCGTACCAGTTCGGTAGGTGACGATACACATTTGAACAAACCAAAGGAACATTACGACATGAACTATGTGAGCAAAAAATGCGCCAACAGGCAATAAACTCACCAAAAGGGCAGGGAGGTGAACCATCAAAACACCGCATCCGCCTGCCAATGCAATACTTGCCCATAATGCACCCGGGGGAAGAGGTTCCTCTGGTTTTGTCCATCCTTGACGGGGTAATGCTAGGAATACGAGGAATAGGCCTGCAGGAATCAAGATGGAAAAGTATGTTCCGAGACTGGTTGGCCCACCTGTTCCTATGCCATCGATTGCATCATTCATTGCCTTTGAACCAGCGGTTGGAGTCTCACTCCATGTGATATGCATCGTTTTGTCCACGATTAAAATTGAATCTGCGTTGCCTGTTGGTGAAGAACGTACTAACTCGTTATTATAATCCAAAACGATTGGCCAACTTCCGTTTAATTGGGATCTATATGCAGTTACGTCGCTCAATAATGAATTATCGCCTGTAACGACTTGAACGACCGATATGTCATCTCTTTGCCCAAGCAGGAGTGCAAACTCATTGGCCTGATCCTGGGCAGATTCAGAGCCAGGTGCAATTGCTCCAATGACAAGAGCATTCGAATCACCCATCAACTCAGATAGAGTCGTAAATTCAGTTCCATCTAGTTTGAACTCAGCATCAAGGAGTAGAGTGTTTTCATCGAGAATCGCTTCATCACTCAAATTGGTTTGAGCAAAACCAAGAGGGAGCATAAGCAGCATCATTACGAAAAGAGCTCCAATGATTGGGAGGGGTAAGGGTGGCTCGGAATTGAAGCCTTTGTACACTAAACCGATAAAGCAGAAAATGGTTGTCAGCGTTAGCCAAATACCTGCTGTTGCAAATCCTTCATTGTCTGGTTCAACCTCAAACCGTATGATTCCAAATGCATGGCAGTCGACGTTTGGATTCCCGCTCGTGGTTGTTACGCAAACTTCCAAATTTGAAGAACCAGTGAACAACTGTTCTTTTCCTGTCCAAATCCATGCAGTCTCGTTATTTCCAAGATCACGTTCCATACGAA
>MDSW01054647.1_pt1 | contig 12405 bp, 13 predicted proteins | sample 811171 | NCBI WGS metagenome assembly MDSW01 (sample SAMN05326641, study PRJNA326480) | marine metagenome | isolation source: seawater | place: Atlantic Ocean: North West | collected 2012
GGGCGCTGGGGGCGGAGGCGGGGGAGCCGCCGCCGCCGCCGCCGCCGCCGCAATACGCGTCATCGTCCGGGTTCGACTCGCCTCCGCGCGGCGCGGCGTCGAGCGCGCTCTCGCGCGCGGCCGCGGTCCGCGACGACGCGGTCGCCGCGCGCGCGCCGTGGCCGGCCGACGTCCCGGACGTCGTCTCGTTCGCGTCGCTGAAAGCCGCCGCCGCAGCCGCCGCCGCCGCGGGAGGCTCTTCGACCGCGACCGCCGCGGCGAATAAAAAAGTCTCCGTAGTCGGCGCGGTGCACGCGCGCGACCCGCCCGCGGGGACCAAGGTCGTGACGAACCCGAAGACGCAGCGCGCGTACGACATGCTGTTCATCACTCTGGGCGATCACACCGGGGCTCGGATCCGCGCGCAGTTGATCGGTCGCCCCGCGAAGCGCGCCGCGGCGGCGTTGGACGCCGAGCGCGGCGGCGGACGCGGAGGAGGTGAGACTGCTTCCCGTACGACCCCGTTCGCGTGATGCACGCCGTTCCTTAAGGACTTTTCCCGTCGTCACTCTTCACCCGCGCTTCCCTTTCAACGTAAGTTTGACCGGTAAGACGTTCGACTGACCGATCGCTTCACCCACGCAGGCGGTCAACGCGTCGTGATCGGCCTGTGCGGCGTCGTCGCGCGGTCGGCTAACCCGGGGAGGGAGGGCGGGCTCGTGACGGTGTGGGATCCGAAAGAGGCGAGCGCGCTCGTGATGCGCCCGGACCATCCCGTCGCGTTGAAGCTGTGACGACGACGACGACGACGACGACGACGAGGACGGGTCTATGATACGATGGCGACGATAGCGGCGGGGCATCTACCTTCGAAGGTAGCTATCATAGCAAACTTTTTGTGATGACGCGCGAAGCGCGCTCCCCCTCACAGCCACGTTTATCCATTCGGTCGGGTGCCGACGTCATACCTCTCCGCGCCGCGCCACCGTCGCGCGCGATGCACGGCGCGACCCTCGCGCGCGCCTCCGCGCTCGGCGCTCGGACGACCGCGTCGTCGTCGTCCGCGGCGACGGCGTCGAGACCCGCCGCCCCCCTCCGCGGCGTCGGGGCCCCGGGCTCCCGCGGCGGCGGCCGCCCGGGATCGCTCTCGCGACGTCGAGGCGTCTCGATCGTCGCGATGGCGGGCCGGCGGAAGAAGCAGCAGAAGCGAAAGGAGAAGTCGTCGTCGTCCTCGCCGCCGGCGTCGCCGTCGCCGGCGTCCTCCGGCGATCCCGCGGCGTCGCCGGCGTCGCCGTCCGCGTCGACGAACGACGCGTCACCGCCGCGCGGGCCCGAGCGACTCTCCCAGAACGACTGGGCCGAGATCGAGCGTCAGAACGCGATCGCCGCCGCCGCGAAAGCCGCCGCGCCGGGGCCCGGCCCGGCGCGAGACGGTATCCTGGACAAGCTCCTGAGCTCCGACGCGATGCTGCTGTTCGCGGTGGACGGCGTATGCCCGGAGCTCGTGAACGGGCGAGTCGCGATGTTCGGGTTTTTCACCGCGCTGATCAAAGAGCTGGTCACGGGGCAGTCGTTCACGACGCAGCTGGTGCGTCCGTGTCGCGGCGTCGTAGCGCGGCGCGCCGCCACGTGTCACGTCGACAGCCAACAACAACCAACCACACGTTAGCAACATACACGTCATCACATCTCCTCGACTATCCTCCAATCACCGATCGTTCCGCCTCCGAACTGACCAACCGCGTCGCGCCGCGTAGGCGTATAATCTGACGCACGGCGTCTCGCCGACGATAATCGCGCTCGTCCTCGTTGGCACGCTCGCGCCGTCGTTCATGGCGGACGCGAAGGAGACGCCTTGGACGGGCGGCGACGGCGTCGCGCGGTACAACGACGACGCCACGGCGAAAGGGAAGCGGCGGTACCTGTGCGATCCGAGGGCGCTCGACGTGAGGCGCGTTCACATGATTCGCACTGGTCCCCATACGACCGCGTCCGCGTGTTGGACGCCCATCCTTAAGGACTTTCGCCGTTTGCCGCTCACGCCGGTTCCCGTACGACCGCGTGTATCTCCGCCCACCACCCCCCGCTGCTTTCAATCCCGACGCGCATCGACGACGCCTTTCGACTCCACCCCTGACGCGCCTTTGAACTCCACCCACCCCGACGTCGTTTCGCTTTGAACGGACCCTCCCTCGACCCTCGTCAATCAGCGGCTTGCCCGGGATCGATTCGCCCGTCGGTCGCCTGGGGTGCGTTCTACACACTGGTCCCCATACGACCGCGTTCGCGTGGTGAACGCCGATCCTTAAGGACTTTGCCCGGCGTCTCTCTCCGCCCAGCCCTCGATTTCAAACCCCGACCTCGGCGCCTTTCAACTCCGCTTCTGACGCCTTTCAACTCCACCCAACTCCACCCAGGTTCGCGCCAGTCGCGGAGCTTTGGAACGGGCGCGCGGCGATGACGGGGTTGATCTTGACGTTCATCATCGAGGGCGCGCTCGGGCACGGGATATTCAGGGCGTGACGCGACGCGATTACGCGACGCGATGGATGATGGACGGAGGATGGATCGACGGAGGGAATGGGGCGCGGGCGTCGCGACGCCGAAGAATACCTGTAGTATCACTTTTTACAGTATGCGGATCTCATCACCGAATCCCACGTGCGCTTTTTCGATCTGATGATGGCTCGTCCGCGGCGCGTCCACTTCTCGTCGCGCGCGCTCGCCGTCTCCCGCGTGCATCTTCGCGGCGTCGAGGACGAAGACGCGCCCCACCCCGCGCGCGCCCAGATCCGCCGCGCGCGCGTCGCGTCGACGGCGAGAGGAGGGAGGCACGTCGAGAGAGCGCGCGTCGACGCGACGCTTCGTCGGTTAGTTAATATCTGCGCGGAGTAGGAGGTGCCGCGCCCGATATTTAGCTCGCAGGGCGACGGTGCGAGACGATGCGCGCGGCCGCGTCCGCGACCGCGTCCACGTCGTCCTCGCGCGCGTCCTCCTCCTCCTCCCGCGTCGGATGCGGGGCCCGACGCCACCGCCGCCTCGAGCGCGCCGCGACGCCGCCGCGGCGCCGCGGTGGGGCCCGAACTCTCGTGACGACGACGACGATGAGCTCCAAGCCCGACCCGAGCCCGCTGAACGGCAAACTCCATCGCGCGCTGCCTCTCCCCATCTCGACGCCGCAAGGGTACATGTGGAACGAGATCCGTAAACTTCGCCCGTCCACCGCGGAGGAGGCGGAGTGCCAGCCCACGAAGGACTCGTGCAGCATCGAGCGCATCGCGATGAAGTACGACGAGCGGTGCTGCGCGTGCGACGGGTGCGGGATCGTGAAGACGAGATCGTTCGGCACGTCGCGCGTGAAGCGATCGCGATCGACGCAGGTGGGAGGAGTCGCGTCCGTCGCGTTGGTCCCCATACGACCGCGTTCGCGTGGTGAACGCCGATCCTTAAGGACTTTTGCTGTCGTCCCTCTCCGCCCACCCCTTCCTTTCAATCCCCGCCTGACGCCTTTCGACTCCCCGCCCCGACGACCCCACCCTCTCGACGACATCAGATGAAGTGTCTCCTCTGCGGCGGCTTGGGGTACGTCCGCGTGTGCACGACGCGCGTCGAGCCGGACTTCAGCGCGAGCGGGAAGGACTCCATGCCCGCGGACTACGATCCGTATGGTTTGGGCTTGCCGAAGACGCCGAACGATCCGCTGTGCGAGCTAGACGAGGACGGCAAGTCCGTCGACGGGAGCGACAGGACGTGGAAGCCGACGATGGAGTGAGGCGCGTTCTGTACGAGCGAACGTCGGGGTGGAGTTGAAAGGCGTCAGTTGAAGTTGAAAGGCGTCGAGGGCGGGGATTGAAAACGTGGTGTAAGCGGAGAGATGCGCCGGGAGATAAAGTCCTTAAGTAACGGCGTTCACCACGCCAACGGGGTCGTACGGGAACCAGTGTATGGGACGCACCTGAGTGAGGAGGGTCGTTCCGCGCGAGCGAACGATTTGATCGGTCGGCGACGCGCGGTACCGTGTGATTTTTTGGGGCGAACGGAACGGACGGACCGCGCGTTTGGCGACGCGCGCGTCGTTTCGCCCCCGGGGTGGGGATAGGGGGATGGGTTTGGGTGGGGAGAAAGCACTACAGTACTGTATCATCAGCGGTTGTAAGCGTGGCCGCGAATCAATTCTTTCGTTTCGTTCGTTCGCGAAAAGTACATTCTTATAAAAAGTTCTCCTCTCCCCGAGGGTCTGTCTGTCTGTCTTCTCCCGTCCCCCCCATCCCATCCCGTCCACGCACTCCGTCCCGCACGCGTCTCACCTCACCGTGCCCTCGCTCACTTCGTCTTGTCCGAGATCTCGCGCTTGCACATCGGGCAGCACCGGTTATCTTCCAGCCACGGCCGCAGGCACTCCGCGTGGTACTGAGGGTAATCGTCCACACGAGCGTTGATATCGGGGTGCAGTTGAAAGGCGTCAGAAGCGGAGTTGAAAGGCGTCGAGGTGTGTCGGGATTGAAAGCGAGGGACCCTGGGCGGAGAGAAACGCCAGGAGAGAAAGTCCTTAAGGATCGGCGTCCACCACGCCGACGCGGTCGTATGGGAACCAGTGTGAGAGAACGCGCCCGATGCCGACACCTCGGCAGCGTCGTCACCGCGTCGTCCTCCTCGAACGCCATCCGGCACACCGCGCAGTCCTCCGATTGGCTATCGTCGTCCATCCGATTCTCCTCTTGATTCGCTGACGTGTCATAATTATCACCGCCACGCCGTTTCGACGACAGCACGGAGGACCAGGGCTCCACCGGCAGCGCGTCGATGACGTCGTCGGGCAGGCCCCTCGACTGGAGTTGAAAGGCGTCAGTGGCGGAGTTGAAAGGCGTCGCGGCGTGTGTGTCGGGATTGAAAGGAAGGGGTGGGCGGAGAGACACGCGCGCCGGGAAGTAAAGTCCTTAAGAAACGGCGTTCACAACGCCAACGGGGTCGTATGGAAACCAGTGTGAGACCCTGAACGTGCCTGCGTCCCCATGCGTTCGCCCAACGCGGTCAGATCTTCGTACGTCATCGCGTCCGTGTCGACGCCGTCGTCGTCGCTGTACACGACGCCCGTCTCCTCGTCCACGGCGTGTCCGGCCATCTGGAGCATCCGCGCGCGCCACTGCGCGCGTTCTTCTTCCATCAGCGCGCGCGCGAGCGCGACGGACTCGTCCTCGTCCTCGTCTTCGTCGGCGGCGGCGCCGACGACGCCCGCGGCGGCGTCGTAGTCGCCGCCGCCGAGCGCGAAGTACGCGCGCTCTTGCTCCTCGAGCATCCTCGCGAGCGCGATGGATTCGTCCTACGACGAGTAAGGGGAAGAGGAAGAGGCGGGCGGCGGCGTCGGGGTGAGAACGGATCCGAGGCGAGGTCGCGCCGACGAAAGAAAGAAATTCGAAGGGGAACGACAGCTGTCGCAGCGCGCGTCGACCGCGCTCGTCGAGCGGATGCGGGTGGATCTCGCGCGCGACGCGCCTCTTTCGGGGACGGCGCGACGACCGCGGCCGCGACGCCGTCGATCCCCTCGTCGCCCTCGGAGGACGCCCCCGAGGACGACGACGCCCGCGGCGCGTTTTCCGCGTCGTCGCGCGCGTCGTCGTCGTCGAATACGTCGTCGTCGTCGTCGTCGCGGAACACGCGCAGTTCGCCAGAATAATGCGTCGTCGTCTTCGCCGCATGATTTCCTCCGCCGGCGCTCGCGAGGCGCGGCTTGCCGTTGCTCGGCGGCGTCGACGGCACGGACGCGTCGCGCGGTCGTCGTCGCGGCGGCGTCGCCGCGGGCGCGGACGGCGGCGGGATGTCGACGCGTTCGCTCATCTGGCGGGGGCGCGCGGCGGCCGCGCGAGACGGAATGAGAGATGCGTTTCGGTCGTTCCGAGGCCGGAGGCCGGGGGAACCGAGACGGAAAAATGCTTCCGTTGAAAACGAGAGCGATGCCGACTATTTCCTCCTGTCCCCCCTCTCCCCATCCCCCGTCTCCAGAGCGCGACGCGCGAGGAGTCGTCGCGGCGCGGGCGCGCGCGATGCCGCAGACGCCGTACGACGCGGAGAAGGAGCGCATCGCGCAGGACAGGAAGGAGAAGGCGCAGCGCGATGTCCTGAGAGCGCGCGCGGCCGCGAGAGCGGCGGAGAAAAAAGTCGCCGCGATGCGGACGCGAGGCGCGAAAAGCAACAACAACAACGCCGACGCCGACGCCGACGCCAACACCTCCCCGCGCTCGGCGCGACGCGCGCGAGACGACGCGAGCGCGAGCGCGTGGGGGCTCGCGCCCGCGGCGTGGAACGCCGCCGGCGGCGAGGTCGTCGACCTCACCTCGGAGGTGCTCTCGCTGCGGCGCGAGCAGGCGCGATGGGAGCGCGAGAGGACCGAGCGCGTCGACCGCGAAGACGCCATGGCGAAAGAGATCGAGCGCACTTCCAAAGCGAACGAGGAGCTCGAGGGCGCGATCGACTCCCCGGTGAAGCTCGTGGTGAACCTCCCGGGGGTGGGCGCGGCGGGAGGGCTCGAGAACGTGCCGCCGGGGGGGACGGCGCAAATCTCATCAGGCGAAGAACCCTCCGAGCCGCAGCCGGGACTCCACCCGGGGCTGCCGCAGACGGTGGAGCCGCCGCCGAGGGTGCTCGTCTCCGTCACCGCGAACGAGGGGCACGTCGCGAGCGTCGTCACGGAGATGCGGTTGCTGCGACGCGAGATGCGCGCCGAGCGCGAGCGCGCGTTTCAAGCCGAGGCGCGTTTCGTTTTCGCGCGTTCACACTGATCCCCATACGACCCCGTCGGCGATGTGAACGCCGATCCTTAAGGACTTTACTTCCCGGCGTCTCTCTCTCTCGTCCGATGAAGCGTCGTCCACGTCATCAAATAACTAACCAATCACATCACTTCCCGCCTCGTCGCCCACCAATCAAACGACCCGCAGGCGAGACAAGAGAGACAGCTGGCGAACGTCAAGCGCGGCGCGGAGAGCGCGATGCGCACGGCGGAACGCGTCGCGGAATCGCACGCGGTGTACATGCAGCAGGCGATGCGCGCGGCGGAGTTTCGCACGAACACGATGGGGATGCTGCTCCCGAGCAGCAAGCGGCAGTGGATGGCGACGCAGGAAAAGTTCAACGCCGCCGACGTCGCCGAGGAGGCGCTCAACAAGGCGCGTTCCGTCGTTTATCTCACACTGGTCCCCATACGACCGCGTCGGCGTGATGAACGCCGATCCTTAAGAAGGACTTTCTCTCCCGGCGTCTCTCTCCGCCCATCACCCCTTCCTTTCGATCCCGACACACCTCGACGCCCGCCTTTCAACTCCACCCCTGACGCGCCTTTCAACTCCACCCCGACGCTTTGAACGATGGACCCTCCTCGACCGTCGTCAGATCAAAAACGGGACGCCGAAATCCACCGGGTCGCTCGAGGAGGTGCAACAGGAGATGCTCGAACGGCGACAGAAGCGGCACAGGGAGCGGCTCGGACGCGTCGCCGTCGCCGCCGCCGCGTTCGCGGTGGCGACCGTGCACGCGAACGCGGCGGCGGCGAAAGCCGCAGAGATGGAGGAGGAGAAGCAGAAGCACATCAGGCGCGTATTCTATCTCGCACTGGTCCCCATACGACCGCGTCGGCGTTGTGAACTTCATTCCTTAAGGACTTTCTCTCCCGGTTCTTCTCTCCGCCCACCACCCCTCGGTTTCATTCGATCCCGACGCACGCGCCTCGACGCCTTTCGACTCCGCTTCTGACGCCTTTCAACTCCACCCCGACGTTCGTCGCTTCGCTTCGCACGACGGAACGACCCTCAGAGAGGAGCAAGAGGCGTTGGATAAGCTCGCGTTCTTCAAGGTCATCACGGATTACTTCTCTCCCGTGTACTTCATGTCCGACGAAGAGAAGCGACGGCGCGAGGAGATTCGCATGCGGAAGCAGAGCGCGCGCGCGGAAGAGGCGAGGAAGCGCGCCGCGGAGGAGGAGGCGGAGCAGTACCACGAGCGCGAGGCGAAAAAGACGCAGCGCGCGTGGGCGGCTCGCGCCGCGGAGAGAGACGCCATGGACGAGATCACCGCCGCGTTCGACGACGCCGAGCGCGTCGTCCTCAAGACGCTGCGGCGCGTCGCGCAGGACGCGCGCGCGGAGGCAAAAGCGCTGGGGGCGAGCTTGATCGACCGCCCCGCGCGTTTGAAAGAGGGCTCGCCGTCGTTTGAAAGGGTCTTCGGCGCGGTGAAGGAGGCGCGATCGCGGACCAAGGCGGCGTTGGAAAACGTCAAGAGTCGCGCGCTCGGCGAGATTTTCGCCGCGCAAGAGGCGGGGTTCGTGACGGAGACGTGGCGGAAGCAGTCGGACTCGCGGTACCGCGCGTTCTGCGGGCTGCTTCAGTCGCTGCTTCAGAGTTTCGAGAAGGCGACGGCGGCGGTGGTGGCGAATCCGGAGGCGCCGGCGGAGCCCGAGTCGCACTTCGACGTCGGGCACAGGTTCAGAACGCTCTCCGCGGAGGTGGACATACCGAAGGGCCTCGCCGCGGACACGATGACGCTCCTGATGCCGATCGCGAAGGAGCTCACGCGAGATGCCGCGGAGACGCGAGAGGCGATCGCGGTGGCGGCGGCGGACCAGACGGTGCCGTTGCGTCACTGCCTCAAACGCGCCGACGACGCGATTCGCGCGTCCATCAAGCGCGCGTTGAAACCGTTGTGCGCGGGGGTGAAATCCGGCCGCGCGTACGGCGAGGTGTCGAAACAAGCCAGGAACGCGATGTTCAACGTCATCACCGGCGCGGAGTACGAAGTAACGGCCGCGTTGAAGGCGTTAAAACCCGCGGCGGTGTACGCCGTGTGGGCGACGGTGAACACGTCGCCGAAACCCGCGGGGTTCGTCGTCGGCGGCGAACGCATGGACGAGCAGATCCGGAAAGTTCGCGTCGAGCTCGCGAGGTATAAAAACTCCCTCGAACGCGTCATCGCGTCCGTCACCGTCGCCCTCGGCGACGCCCTGTGCACGGACAAGAACCCCGCGGACGGCGAGGAGGGCGAGGGCCCGTACGTCGACGCGCCGCCCGCGCCGGCGCGGATGCTCAACGGCCTCCTCCCCGTCGTGCGGAAGATGCGACGCGTCGCGGAGGGTTGGAGCGGGCTCGTGGACGACGTCGCGAGCGCGGAGGTGCGTTCTATCTCACACTGGTCCCCATACGACCGCGTTCGCGTGGTGAACGCCATTTCTTAAGGACTTTTGCCGTCGTCTCTCTCCGCCCACCCCCCGCTTTCAATCCCCGCCCGCGACGCCTTTCAACTCTGCTTCTGACGCCTTTCAACTCCACCCCGACATTCGCTCGCAGGCGGGCGCGACAGGCGGGTTCCCGTCCACGGTCGCGGTGGACCTCGTATCCGTCGCGGGGTTCGCGCGCCGCGCGCTGGAAGCCGCGGGAGACGACGCGAAGGTGGTGATGACGGCGTGTGCGTGCGATCCGCCGCCGCGGGAGAAGACGGACGCGGAGCTCATGGAGGAGGAGGAGGGCGAGAAGGACCCGAACGCGCCGCGGAAGAAGGAGACGATCGAGCTCGAGGCGAAGGCTGCCGCGGACGGCATCGTGGACGCCGCGACGGCGACGGCGAACAAGATCACCGCGCTCGCCGCGTCGTTGAAGGACGCCGTCGCGGACCCCACCGCCGGGGACGACCAGGACGCGGAGTTCTTCTTGGACCCCGAGGACGCGGTGCCGACGCCCAAGTCGCTCGCGGACGTCCAAGCGTTAACTGCCGCCGCGCGGGCGTTACAAATCGCCATGCGCGACGTCTTCGACGACCTCGCGGAGGATGTCCGCGACGCGAGTCTCGTGACGCGCGACGCGATGCCCGAGTTGCCCGAGGAGGCGGCGATCGAAGTCGGCAGCGACAGCGGGCAGGCGTTGGACGAGGGCGGCGGCGAGAGCGACGACGACGACGAGGGCGGCGGCGGCGGCGTCATCCCGGCGTTCGGCGCGAAGGCGAAGAAGGATGCGAAGGGAAATCTCGTGAAGAAAAAGAAAGGCGGCGGCGACGAGGACGAGGAGGAGGAGGAGGAAGAAGATGTCGTGGCGATGGCGAAACTTCGCCGCGCGCGAATGGCGGCGCAGGCGCGACGCGACCTCGGCGAAGCCGCCATCGCCGCCATGCGCGACGCGGAGACGGCCGCGAAGGAAGTCATCGAGTCCGCGATGCGCGACGCCGGCGCGGCGATGTTCGCCGCGCTCGACGCGGAGGGCACGCGGTGGCGGCGGCTGCCGCACCCGCCGTGCCCCGGCGTCGTCCACCTGGGCGTCGCCGCCGCCGCGGCGGCCGCCGCCGCCGCCGCGCTCCCCGAGGAGGACAAGGACGTCGAGGACGAGTGGGAGGCGGACTCGGTCAACGGGATCGGCGTCCAGACGGACGGCGGGCCGAGAGAGGACGCGGAGGAGAGCGAGGAGGAGACGGAGGAGGAAGCCGCGCCGTCGGAGCCGGAGACGTTGCCGTCGCAGAAGCCGGGCTGGCGCGCGCCGCGAGATATCTACCTCCTCCTCCGCACGTACTTCCAGAGCCGCAAGGGCGGCCTCAAGGCTGCGGTGCTCGACATGGATAAGGTGCGTTCTTCTCACACTGGTCCCCATACGGCCGCGTCGGCGTGGTGAACGCGATTCCTTAAGGACTTTCTCTCCCGGCTTATCTCTCCGCCCAGGGTCCCTCGCTTTCAATCCCGACACACCTCGTCGCCTTTCAACTCCGCTTCTGACGCCTTTCAACTCCACCCCGATATCATCGCTCGTATGGAACGACCCTAAGCTCGAGAAGGGCGGCTTATCGCGCGGGGAGCTTCGGTACCTCGTCGTGCAAGCTGTCCCGGACGTCACGATCCGAGAGTTGAGGCACTTCGAGGTGGAAGTCGCGGACGTGCGGAGCGGCGATTGCGACGGCGACGGCGACGGCGAGGCGGAGGGCGCCGTCGTCGTGAGTTTGGAGGCGCTGAGGGACCGCGTGCGGAGCGCGCAGAGGGCGCACAAGGCGGCGAGGGCGAGGATGGCGCTCGGGAACGCGCCGCCGCCGCCGCAGGACGCCGCGGATGGTGCCGAGGGGGGTGCCGAAGGAGGTGCCGATGGGGGTGCCGCCGCCGCCGCCGCCGCGCCGTCGTCCGTCGCCGGAGAGAGCGAAGCGTCCGCGCCGCCGCCGTCGAAACCGAAGCCTCCGACGAAGAAACCGCTGCCGCCGTCCAAGGGCGGCCCAAAACCGCCGCCGCCGCCGCCGACGCACCGCCCCCCCGACGTCCGCGGCCTCGACCGCGCTTTATCCGCGCTTCGAGACGCGTTCGAGCGCGAGGGCGACGACCTCACCGCGCGCGCGCTCTTCGATCGCTTCGACGGCGACGGCGACGGGTTGCTCGACGCGGATGAGTTTCGAGTTTTGTGCCAGACGCTCGTGCCGTCGTTTAGCCCGGCGGAGACGCGGTTCGCGCTCGCGCACGTGTTCGAACGCATCGAAGCGGACCCGGACGAGGACATCATGGGCGAGCTCGCGATCGTGCATCTGATGAAGACGTCGCCGCCCGCGCACGGGACGATTCCGTTCGTCGCGTTCGAGGAGGCGATCAAGAGTTTAGGGCACCGAGACGAGGAGTGAGGGGTCTCGTCGTAGTGACGCGCAATATTTCGCGTAAAGAGTGTCTAGCAGACTGGAGCGAAGCTCCTGTCTATAGACACCAGCTGTACGAACGTACTGCTATCAGACTCGACTCTCAACAATCATCACGACTTCAGTTGGAGCAGTCGACCCTCGCACTGCGCCTTTCGAAACGTCCAGTAGTTGGCGCGGATCACGTCCGTCTTCGCGAGCGTGCTGAACGCCCAGATCGCCTCGCGCGCGCGCGCCGTGGACGTGTCGGTTGACGTTCCGTCTTCCCCCCCGCCGTCCTCCCCGCCCCCCTCCCCGCCGCCGCGGGTCAAAATTTCCGCGAGCAGTCCGAGCGCGTGCCGCGAAGGCGCCGGCGGTGCGCACGGCGTCTCGCCGTCCATCGCCGCCGCCGCCGCGCTCGCGCTCGCCCTCCTCGTCTTCACGCCGCCGGGAGATCGCTGACTCGTCTCCATCGGGTCGCCCTCGTCGTCCTCTCGCGACGACCCGCCGCCGCCGCCGCCGCTCACGACGCTCGTCCACGCGCCGCAGTGCCGCCGCGCGACGCGTTCGCCGCGCGCCCACCCGACGTGTTTCAATCGCAGAAGGCCTCGCGCGTAGTTCCACGCCGACTCGTTGTCCGGCGCGAGGTCGATCTTCGCCTCGACGTACGCGAGCTCGTCGTCGACGACGGCGAGCGACGGCCGTTCTATACAAGCGAATGTCGGGGTGGAGTTCAAAGGCGTCAGTTGAAGTTGAAAGGCGTCGATGGCGGGGATTGAAAGCGACGGGTGGGCGGAGAGATGCGCCGGCAAA
>MDSW01086578.1_pt1 | contig 12405 bp, 6 predicted proteins | sample 811171 | NCBI WGS metagenome assembly MDSW01 (sample SAMN05326641, study PRJNA326480) | marine metagenome | isolation source: seawater | place: Atlantic Ocean: North West | collected 2012
CCACCTTCTCCACTGCAAGAAGCTCCTTTTATTCTGTTCATTGCAATTGCCAACGTCTCATGCGCCTCTTTAGATAATGCCCCATGAGACATGCTTCCACTCCCAAATCTCTTAAGAATATTTTCAATAGGTTCAACTTCTGAAATGTCCAAAGAATTTTTCAAATATCTTTGTCTAAAATCAATTAAATCTCTTAAATTAATTGGCGGTAAATCATAAATACCATTTGCGTATTTTTTGTATAAATCATATGAATTTTTAGTAACTGCAGTTTGAAGTAAATGAATTAGTCTTCCTTGATACTGATGAGTTTCTCCATTTTTTCTAAATTTATAAAGACCTCCAATTGGTAAAATATTTGATTTATTTTCAAATGCATTCTGATGATTTTCTCGTATTTTTTTTTCAATACCTGTAAGACCAATCCCTGAAATTTTAGATTGAACTCCTGGGAAATATTCATTTACAATAGTTCTGCTTAAACCTACTGTTTCAAAATTACATCCTCCTCTGTAAGAACTAATAACAGATATACCCATTTTAGACATAATTTTTAATAAACCATGATTTATAGATTTAACATATTTTTTAACACATTCGTCATAGTTGAGTTTTGGAAAAAGTTTTTTTTCAAATCTTTGATATATACTATCTAAAGCTAAATAAGGATTTACAGTCGTAGCACCAACACCAATTAAAGTTGCAAATGAATGTGTATCTAATGCTTCTGCAGTTTGAACATTTATAGATACATAACCTCTTAATTTTAGATTAATTAAGTGTGTATTTATTGCTCCAATGGATAAAAGCATTGGTATTGGTAATTTATTTTCAGATATATTTTTATCAGATAAAACTAATTGTGTAATACCTTCTCTTACAGCAATTTCGGACTCTTTAGTTATCTTTTTTAAAGTAGTTTCTAAGTTTTCTCCATTTAAAAATGTACAATCGATAACTTTATAATTGTCACCAAAATATGATAAAAAATTTTCAAATTGTGAATTAGATAATATTGGACTTTCTAAAACGTATATATTTTTTTCTGTTAAATTATTAAAATCTAAAATATTTCCAAGATTTCCAAATCGAGTTTTTAAGCTCATCACTTTATTTTCTCTTAAAGAATCTATCGGAGGGTTAGTAACCTGACTAAAATTTTGTCTAAAATAATGATACAATGGTCTATATTTGTCAGACAATACAGCTAAAGGAGTATCATCACCCATTGAACCAGTGGCTTCTTTTTCATCTTCGACCATTGGATGCAAAATTATCTCTAAATCCTCAAGACTATATCCAAAACAATGCTGCCTTTGCCTTAAATCATTTCCCTCAAAAATATTTTTTTCTTTTTTAATATTTAATTTTTTATCTAAATCTATAATTTGATTATTAAAACCTTTATATTCTTTTGCTAAAAAATTTTTTATTTCATTGCTTGAATATACTTTTCCTTTTTTTATTCTAACACCAAGTATATCTCCAGGACCTAATCTTCCTTTGGATACAATTAGTTTTTCATCAAATTCAATCATTCCAGATTCTGAACCTGCGAAAAGTAATCTATCTTTTGTAAGAGTATATCTAAGAGGTCTTAAGCCATTTCGATCATTCGCAACTATAGCCCACTCATTATCCGTTGCAGCTATTGCTGCTGGTCCATCCCATGGCTCCATTGTACTATTTAAAAAATTGAATAATTGTCGTTGATCTCTTGATAAAATTTTACTTTTTTTTGACCAAGCGTCTGGAATTAACATTAATTTAGCAAGGGGTGCTGATTGACCAGAAATATTCAATAATTCAAAAACATTATCTAAAGATGCAGAATCAGAATTTCCTGGTGGAATAACGGGTTTAACATTTTCCATATCTTCAAATAATGGGCTAAACATTTCTTGTTCATGAACTTTCATCCAGTTAACATTTCCTTTAAGAGTATTAATTTCACCATTATGAGCTAAAGCTCTAAATGGTTGGGCCAAATCCCAACTTGGTGCAGTATTTGTTGAAAATCTTTGATGAAAAATTGCAAATCTTGATATAAATCTTTCATCTTTTAAATCTGGATAAAAATCTGATAGAGCTTCGGCTAAAAACATTCCCTTATAAATAATTGATTTAGAGCTAAATGAACAAATATAAAAACTACTTAAATTATTTTTTGTTGCGTCTTTTTCTATTTTTCTTCTTGCTTCATATAATTTTATTTCTAAATCTTTTCCAACAATTGCTTTATCATTATATCTAAATAAAACTTGTGCTATTTCTGGTCTTGTAAGTTCTGCTTTTTCTCCTAACACTTTCGGATTTACTGGAACTTGCCTCCATCCATATATATTAAAATTACTTTTAGTAAGAACACTTTCTATAATAGTTCTACATTGTTCTTGGGCTGGATAATTGTTTCTTGGTAGAAATATCATTCCTACACAAACTTCAGAGTTATCACTAGTGTGACCAGTATTTTCAATTTTTTCTATAAAAAAATCTTGGGGTATTTCAATATGAATTCCCGCTCCATCGCCAGTTTTACCATCAGCATCAACCGCTCCTCTGTGCCAGACAGCTTTTAATGCTTCTATTCCATATTCTACAACTTTTCTAGATTTTTTACCCTCTGTAGAAACTACCAAACCAACACCACAAGCATCATGCTCTTGATTTTCAGAGTAAACATTATTTTTTTTTAGTAATTGTAAATTTTTTTCTCTAACATTCATCATGCAACTTTCTTAGCTTTTTCTTCATTTTTTTTTAAATATTTACTAATAGATGTCGCTGCATCCCTACCATCTTTAATCGCCCATACCACTAAAGAGGCTCCTCTCACAATATCACCGGCAGCAAAAATTCCTGGTAGATTTGTTTCCATTGTATCAAAATTAGTTTTAATTGTTCCCCATCTACTAACCTGTAAATTTTTTTCTTTAAACATGTGTGGTAGATCTTCTGGATCAAATCCAAGTGCCTTAATAACAATATCTGCCTTTAAGTTAAATTCTGAATTATCTTCAGCTATTGGTTTTCTTCTTCCACTTTCGTCTGGATTTCCAAGCTTCATTTTATCAACTATAATATTTTCTACCGTATTTACTCCTTCAAATTTTTTTGGACTTGATAACCATATAAACTCGACTCCCTCTTCTTCTGCATTTGCTACTTCTCTGGCAGAACCCGGCATATTTTCTTTATCTCTTCTATATAAACATTTTACTGATTTGGCATTTTGTCTAACTGAAGTTCTTACACAATCCATTGCTGTATCACCACCTCCAATAACTACCACATTTTTTCCTTCAGCATTGAGTGTACCATTATCAAATAGTTCAACTTTATCACCCAATCCTTTTTTATTGGATGCAGTTAAAAAATCCATTGCAGGAAAAATATTTTTTAAATTATTTCCCGGGATTTCAATTTCTCTAGCTTTATAAACTCCTGTTGAAATAAGAATCGCATCATGTTTTCCTTTTAATTCTCCTAACATTGCATCTTTTCCAACTTCAAAATTTTGAATAAATTTTATTCCACTTTTTTTTAAAAGTTTTGTTCTTCTCTCAACTACAAATTTTTCTAATTTAAAATTTGGAATTCCATATATAAGTAGGCCTCCAGGACGATCATACTTATCATAGATAACAACTTGATAGCCCTCTTTTCTTAGCTCCTCTGCGCAGGCGAGTCCTGCTGGTCCTGCACCAATTATTCCTACTGATTGTTTTTTTTCTGATTTAATCTCTATGGGCTTTACCCATTTATTTTCCCAAGCAGTTTCTGTTATAAATTTTTCTATTGAACCTATTGTAACAGTTCCATGTCCAGATTGTTCTATTACGCAGTTGCCCTCACATAATCTATCTTGAGGACAAATTCTTCCACATACCTCTGGCATATTATTTGTGCTTTGCGACAATTCATAGGCCTCTTTTAATCTTCCTTCGGCAGTTAATTTTAACCAATCAGGTATATTATTGCTTAAAGGACAATGAACTTGGCAAAAAGGAACTCCACATTGTGAGCATCTGCTAGATTGTTCTTTCGCCTTTTCATTAATGAATTCTTTATAAATTTCATTAAAATCCTCTTTACGCTCTAAAGTTTTCCTTTTAGGTGGATTTTGCTTACCTAATTTTACAAATTTAAGCATTTTTTCTGACATATCGTCAGCAACATATATCATAATTTATAAGGATAAATAGATATATAGGTAATATATGCTGACTATAAAATCGTGTATTTATCAAATTTTATAGGGTTTATTAAAAATGTGCATGACTGTTATGCATTCATGTAATTGCTTTATTTTGGGGTAATATTGTTTAGGAAGAAATAAATCCAAATGATTTCAAATTATATAGAAGTTCTTATTCTCGCATTTGTTCAAGGAGTTTCAGAATTTTTACCAGTGAGCTCTTCTGCACATTTAATAATAATTTCTAACTTTATAAGTTTTTCAAATAAATCTTTAATTTTTGATGTTGGATTACATTTTGGGTCTCTACTTGCAATATTATTTTATTTTAGAAAAGATTTAATTAATATTTCTAATGATAAAAAATTATTTAACTTACTTATAGTAGGTTCAATTCCATTAATATTTATTGGATATATTTTTTATTCAACTGATTTAATAAATTATTTCAGAAATTTAAAAATAATTGCATGGACAACATTGATTTTTGGATTGATACTTTATTTCGCAGATACATTTAAAGTTAAAAAAAAACTGGAAAAAGATTTAACTATTAAAAATATTATTATAATAGGACTCTTGCAAGCATTTGCTATCATCCCAGGAGTAAGTAGATCTGGTATTTCTATAACAGCAGGAAGATTTTTAAATTTCGATAGACATGATTCGACAAAAATATCTTTTTACTTATCAATTCCAGCATTATTAGGGGCAAGTATAATTACTTTGAAAGACTCAATTAATGAAAATTTTGAATTTAACTTTTTACTAATTATATCAATAATATTATCTTTTATATTTTCCTATTTAACAATAAAGTATTTTTTAATTTATACAAAAAAATTTTCTTTAAAAGTTTTTGTATTTTATAGAATTATTTTATCTATAATTATTTTTATAATTATTTACAATTAATTTTTCTTAACTTCTGGCATTATTTGTGAAAAAATCACACCAAATAAAATAAAAACACATCCAAGTATATTATTTATATTTAATACCTGACTCAAAATTATCCACGCAGCAACTGTTGCAAAAACACCTTCAAGTGAAAAAATTATAGCTGAAGGGGCAGGTGATATATTTTTTTGGGCATAAATCTGAAGAACAAAAGCTATCCCTCCAGATAAAATACCAGCATATAAAATTTGAATTTTTTGGCTTAAAATGTTTACTAAAATAAATTCTTCGTAACTTATAGCTAAAAAAAATGAAAGTATGGAAACTACAAATGTTTGAATTAAACCAATCAGTATAGGTGTATCAAATTCTTGAACAATTATTCCAATAAATATTATATGTAAACTCCAAAATAAAGCACAAATTAAAACTAAAGTATCTCCAAGTCTAATCGTAGCATCATGAAAATTTGTTAAAAAATATCCTCCAATCACACATAGTACAACTGAAGGCCATACACTCCAGTGAATTTTTTTTTTAAATAAAAAAAATACAATAATTGGTACCATTGGAACATAAAATATTGTAAAAAAAGCAGCATTTGCAACATCGGTATATAGTAAAGCAACCTGCTGTAAAACAGATGCTAAAAATAAAAATATACCAATCAGTAATGATAAATAAATAAATCTAGTTTTATTTTTTGAAATAATATTTAGAGTTTTTTTTTGTTCCAAAATTATATAAAAGGGTATTAAAGCTAGAAAACCAACGAAAAATCTTACAGAATTAAAAACATATGGGCCAATCAATTCCATTCCAGTGTCCTGGGCAATAAAGGTAGTTCCCCAAATTAAAGTACAAAATAATGCACTAACTATTGATAAAGATTTTGACATATTTAAAATCAAAAAGCTAAATTATAAGCAAAATTTTTTCCCAAATTTTCTTTTAGCGAATTACAAAACTTAGCTGCTTCGGCACCATCTATAATTCTGTGATCATATGAAAGTGACAAAGGCAATACTGTTCTTACTAGAAATTTATCTTTGATGAAAATTTGCTTTTTATAAGATCTACCAACTCCAAGAATCGCAACCTCAGGATAATTTATTATAGGTGTAAAGTAAGTACCACCAATACCCCCTAGACTAGTTATTGTTATTGATCCTCCGAAGAATTCTTTTTTATTTATTTTTAAATTTCTGCTTAATTCACTCACTTTTTTTAATTCTTGCGCAATTTCTTTTATTTTTTTTTGATCTACATTTCTTATTTTTGGAACCATTAATCCATGCGGAGTATCGACTGCAATTCCTATATGGATATATTTTTTTAAAGTAATCTTTGCATCATTAATATTATCAATAGAAGAATTAAATGTTGGAAATTTTTTTAAATTATTTGCTAATGCTTTTGCAATAAAAGCAAGTGGTGTAATTTTAATTATATCTCCTGATACAGAATCAATTAATTTTGATCTAAAATCATCAAGCTCAGTTATATCAGCTTCATCATGGTGGGTTACATGTGGTATTGTATTCCAAGAATTTGAAAGGTGAGGGGCAGCTAGTCTTTTAACTCTTGGCATATCAATTATTTGTACATCCCCGAATTCAGAATGATCGAATTCCTTTTTTATTTTTATTTCTTCTTTTTCATTAGTCTTTTTTAATTTATTATTTATATAATTTTTGACATCTTCTTCAGTAATCCTTCCTGCTCTCTGAGTACCTTCGACTTCCCCTATATTAGCACCAAGCTCTCTTGCGAATTTTCTTATTTTAGGCGTAGCAAATATCTTTTTATTTTCCGACATACTTATAATTTTGTAGGCATTGGTTTTTCAGGATTAATATTATATCTTTTGATTGCATCTTTAGCATGCTTTGAAGGGATTAATTGTTCTTTAGCTAATACGCTTAGCGAGTATGCAACTATATGCTCTTTATCAACTTCAAAAAATTTTCTTAAATTTTTTCTTGTATCACTTCTTCCATATCCATCTGTACCTAAAGAATAAAAACTTTTTTCTAAATAAGGTCTTATTTGATCTGAATTTAATCTCATATAGTCTGAAGCTGCTAAAATCGGCCCTTCTTTATTTGATAGGCATTCCTCTAAGTAACTTTTTTTTATTTCTTTATCTGGATTTAATAACTTATATCTTTCAACTTCAATAGCATCTCTCCTTAATTCGCTGTAGCTTGTAACGCTCCAAACATTGCTATCAATTTTGTAATCTTTTTCTAAAATTTCTGCTGCAGCAATAACTTCTCGTAAAATAGCTCCAGATCCTAATAACTGTATTTTTATATTTTTATTTTTATTAAATTCTTTAAACTTATACATTCCTTTTAAAATCCCTTCTTCTACATCTTTATTTTTTGGCATCTCAGGATGGGTATAGTTTTCATTCATTGTTGTGATATAATAAAATATATTTTCTCTTTTTTCGTACATTCTTTTAAGACCTTCTCTAAAAATTGTAGCTAACTCGTATCCAAAAGTAGGGTCGTATGAGATGCAGTTCGGAATAACAGAAGACAAAATATGACTGTGACCATCGCCATGTTGCAAGCCTTCACCTGCCAATGTAGTTCTTCCTGCTGTAGCTCCAATTAAAAAACCTCTTGTTTGGTTGTCACCGGCTGCCCAAATAAAATCACCTGTTCTTTGAAATCCAAACATAGAATAAAAAATATAAATAGGTATCATCGATATATCATGATTGGTATAAGACGTTCCAGCTGCAATCCAAGAAGACATTGCTCCAGCTTCATTTATACCTTCTTCTAAAACTTGACCTTTTATATCCTCACGATAGGAGCTTAGTTGCTCAGCATCTACTGGTTCGTATTTTTGCCCTTCGTGAGCATAAATTCCTATTTTTTGAAAAAATCCTTCCATTCCAAAAGTTCTTGCTTCATCTGGAATTATAGGAACAAGTCTTGGGGCTACATTTTTGTCTCTCATAAGATTTGTTAACATCCTGACTAGCACCATTGTTGTGGACATTTCTTTATCACCTGTAGATTCCTTCATTTTGTCAAATATATCTTTTGGAGGAGTTTTTATGGCTTTTGCAAATGAAGATCTTTCAGGTAAAAACCCTCCTAACTTTATCCTACAGTCTTTCAAATATTTAATTTCTGGCGAACTTTCTTTTGGCCTATAATATTGAATATTTTTAACCTGTTCGTCAGTTAATGGAACATCAAACCTATCTCTATAATATAGTAGATCTTTTTCATCTAATTTTTTTTGTTGGTGGGTTGTATTCATGCTTTCTCCAGATTTACCCATTCCATATCCCTTAATTGTTTTTGCTAATATCACAGTTGGTGTGCCTTTATTTTCCATTGCAGAATGGTATGCAGCATAAACTTTATGTGGATCGTGCCCACCTCTATTAAGTTTCCAAATATCCCTGTCCGTCATTTGAGAAACCATATTTAATAGCTCTTTATACTTTCCAAAAAAGTTCTCTCTTACATAAGCTCCTCCTTTTGCTTTAAAAGCTTGATATTCTCCATCGACTGCCTCTCCCATTCTTTTAATTAAAAGGCCAGAGTTATCTTTAGCTAACAACTGATCCCAGTATGAACCCCAAATAACTTTTAATACATTCCAACCAGCTCCTCTAAATATACCTTCAAGTTCCTGAATAATTTTCCCATTTCCTCTAACTGGTCCATCTAATCTTTGAAGATTACAATTTACTACAAAAATTAAATTATCTAATTTTTCTCTTGCTGCTAAACCTATAGCACCCAGAGACTCTGGTTCATCAGTTTCTCCATCTCCTAAAAAGCACCAAATTTTTCTTCCTTCATCTTTAAGTAGACCTCTATTAATTAAATATTTATTAAATCTTGCTTGATAGATAGACATTATTGGTCCAAGCCCCATAGAAACTGTAGGAAATTGCCAAAATTTTGGCATTAACCATGGATGGGGATATGATGATAGGCCACCTGGTTTAATTTCTTGTCTAAAGTGATCCAATTCCTTTTCATTTATTCTACCTTCAAGAAAAGCTCTAGCATACATGCCTGGCGCACTATGTCCTTGAAAGTAAATTAAATCTCCACCAAATTTATTATTTTTAGCTCTCCAAAAATGATTCATCCCAACATCATATAATGTTGCAGCCGATGCAAATGTTCCAATATGTCCACCAAGTTCAGGATTTTTTTTATTTGCCCTAACAACCATTGCTGCCGCATTCCATCTAATCAAAGATCTAATTTTTCTTTCCAAGTTTTGATCTCCGGGAGATTTCTTTTCTTCTTCTGGCTTAATAGTATTAATGTAAGGTGTATTTCTAGATAAGACTAAATCTGATCCTTCTTTATAAGAATGTTCAATAAGTTGTTTAATTAGAAATTGAGCTCTATTTTTTCCATCTTTTTCTAAAACGGCAGAGAGAGACTCAAGCCATTCTTTAGTTTCAATTGGATCTATATCACCAACAGAAGATACTTTGATAACTGGATCTTTTTTTTCTAAAATTTTTTCAGAAATTTTTTCAGAAATTTTTTCTTCTTTTTCAACTAAAGAAGATTCTGCTTCTTTGATAATTTTTTCTGTATCTGTAGGTAATTTATCTTTTTTATCTTTATTTTCATTTTCTACAGAACTTCCTGACAGAGATAAGAGTAAATCTCCTTTTGAAACCTTATCACCAATTTTTACGTTTATATTTTCTACTGTACCATCACCAGTTGAGGGAACTTCTACACTTGATTTGTCACTTTCTAGTGTAACAATTGAATCATTTTTTTTTATTTTATCACCAGTTTTTACTAAAATCTCAATAATTTCTACATTTTCAAAATCACCAATATCAGGAACAATTACATTGTTAGACATATAAATAATAGTTTAGAGTCAATTGTTTAAATTAATTAAAAGTTTCATTTTAGACATATTTATATCTTTTTTTAGTCAATCTTAAATGTGTAAAATGTACTATGTTAACAAAGTTATTGAATTTTATTATTAAATCCGACTTATCTAACAAAAATCAAAATATAGATAGCAGATATTGGATACAAAAGGTACTTTTAAAAAAAAAGTATAAAATAGTTTAATTTTTTTCTTATTAATCTATATTGATTAAGGAGGGCTGCTAGCTCAATTGGATAGAGCGCAGAGCTACGGACTCTGAGGTTGAGGGTTCAAGTCCTTCGCGGCCCACCAAACTATGAAAATTTCTTTACAAAATTCTGTTATATATTTTTTTATAATTATTTTAATAATATTAGCTTTGATAACATTATTATTTAATATTTAAGCTCTTTTAAATTTTTAAATTCATTAAGTATTTCAGGATTAGAAATTGCTTCAATATTTTTTAATTTATTTCCTTCAACAATATTTTTAACAGCTAATTCAACTATTTTTCCATTTTTTGTTCTTGGAATATCTTTCACATTAATTATTTTATTAGGAACATGTCTAGGAGAGACATTTATTCTTATTTTTAATTGTATATTTTTTATTAACTCATCATTAAATTTATAATTTTGATTCATTGATACAAAAAGAATAATTCTAATATCATTTTTCCATGATTGACCAATTACTAAAGACTCTTTTATTTCTTTAAATCTTTCTACTTCTGAATAAATTTCTGCTGTCCCAATTCTAACCCCTCCGGGATTTAAAGTTGTATCTGATCTACCATATATTATAAAACTTCCAGATTTTTTAACCTCAGCATAATCACCGTGGTGCCAAATATTTTTAAACTTATTAAAATAAGCTTCTTTAAATTTTATATTTTCTTTATCATTCCAAAATTTTAAAGGAATTGTTGGAAATACATTTTTACAAACTAATTCTCCTTTTTTATTTTTAATTGGTTTACCGTCTTCGTTAAATATATCGACATCCATGCCTAAACCTTTATTTTGTATTTGACCAACAACAACTGGATCGTAAATGTTTCCAAGTACAAAACATGAAACTATGTCAGTCCCTCCTGAAATAGAAGCAAGATGAACATTTGATTTTATTTTTCTATAAACAAATTTAAAGTTATCTTCTGATAAAGGTGAACCAGTTGAACAAATCGTTTTGAGTTTTTTTAATTTATATTTTTTTTTATTTAAAACATTTGACTTATTTAATGCATCTATATATTTTGCACTTACTCCAAACAATGTAATTTCTTCATCCTCAGCAATTTTAATTAATAGATCATTTTTTTTAAACATCGGAAAACCTTCATATAATACAATTGAAGCTTTTGATGCTAAAGCACTTACAAGCCAGTTCCACATCATCCATCCACATGTAGTAAAATAAAATACATTATCATTCTCTTTAATTTCGTTATGCAATTGATGCTCTTTTAAATGTTGTAACAAAACTCCACCAGATCTATGGCATATACATTTCGGCTTACCTGTTGTGCCACTTGAATATAATATAGCTAGCTCATGGTCAAAATTGAATTTTTTAAATTTAGTTTTAATTGGATTAATTCTCATAATATAATTCCAATTGACTAATTTAATTTTATTTATTTTTTTTATTTTTAAAAATTTTTTTCCGGGATAATTTATTATAACAACTGTTTTAATTGATTTAATTTTTTTAAGAATAAAAGGTAATCTTTGAATAACATTAATTTCTTTTCCATTATAAAAATATCTATCACATATAATTAGTAACTTTGGATTTATTTGAGAAAATCTTTCTACAACACCATTTATACCAAAATCAGGTGAACAAGAGGACCAAATTGATCCTATAGCTGAAGTGGCTATAAATGATTCTACAGTTTCTATTAAATTCGGTAAATATGCTGCTATCCTATCTTTTTCCTTAATTTTAACAGATCTAAAAAAATTGATTAATTTTTTAGTATTTATATTAAGCTCTCTCCAGGTTCGAACTTTTTTATATCCATTTTCACTAATAAAAGTTATTGCCTTGGTGTCATCATTTTTTGTTAATAAGTTTTCTGCAAAATTTAATTTTGAATTTTGAAAAAATTTATTTTTAAAAAATATGTTTGATTTTTTATACTTTTCTTTCTTTACTCCTTTTACCCCAGTGAAATCCCAAATAGAGCTCCAAAATTTTTTTGAATTTTTAATACTCCAATTAAATATATTTCTATACTTTTGGGTTACTTTAAAATTATATTTATCAGATAAAAAATTTTCATATTTAAATAAATTTGATTTATTTTTTTTCGACTGATTAGCCTTCCATAATATTTTTGATTTCATTATTAAAATATATATTTAAATATTTATATTTATGTTACTGTGTTTTTTATAAAAAAACTA
>MDSW01220336.1_pt1 | contig 12403 bp, 10 predicted proteins | sample 811171 | NCBI WGS metagenome assembly MDSW01 (sample SAMN05326641, study PRJNA326480) | marine metagenome | isolation source: seawater | place: Atlantic Ocean: North West | collected 2012
TAATACAAAAATTACAAAATACAGAGCAATTTGAAATTAGTTTAGATTTATCATTAAAAATTATAGAGTTATTAAAAAGTGATCTAGTACCTAAATACTTAAATTTTTATAAAAAATCTTTAGAAACAGAATGGGGTACTATTGAATAAATTTATCAGAATATCAGATTATATTTGTAATAAGTTAGTAGATAAAGGAATAAATACAGCTTTTATTATTACTGGTGGTGGCGCAATGCATCTTAACGATGCAATAACAAGAAACGAATTTATAAAATCACACTTTTTACACCATGAACAAGCTTTAACTATGGCTGCTGAAGGTTTTTATAGAACTAATAATAATATTGCACTAGTAAATGTCACAACTGGACCGGGTGCGATAAATGCCTTAAACGGAGTTTTTGGAGCATTTGTAGATTCTATTCCAATGCTTATTATTTCTGGACAAGTGAAAACAAGTACAATGTTACAGCTTAATAACAAAAGTCTAAGACAGCTTGGTGATCAAGAGGTTAATTTATATGAATTGGCTAAACCTTTAGTAAAGTATATTGCTACTCCGACTAAAGCAGATGACACAATAATAGCTTTTAAAAGAGCTTTATATCATCTATTTAGTGGTAGACCTGGACCTGTTTGGCTTGATATTCCATTAGACTTACAAGCTAGTAGTGTAAAGCTAAATATAATAGAAGAAATTTATAAATCTAATACTCTTAAAAAAATAAATGATTATGTGCATCCTAATACTTTAACAAACAGTAATTTAAATAAAGGAGATATAAAAAAGGATATTAAATCTATTATTAGCTTAATAAATAAATCACAAAGACCTCTTATTTTAGCAGGTAATGGTGTAAGAATATCTAAAACTCAAGATTTATTTTTAAAAATAATTAATAACTTTAAAATACCGGCAGTGACAGGGTGGAGTGCACATGATTTAATCCCAGGAAATAATAAATATAATTGTGGCAAGCCAAGTACAGTAGGAGATAGACCTGGTAATTTTGCAATTAGTAATTGTGACCTTTTAATAGTCTTTGGATGTAGATTAAACATAAGACAAATTAGCTACAACTGGAAAAGCTTTGCTAAAAATGCCAAAATTGTAATGATAGATATAGATATCAATGAAATTAGTAAAAATACTTTGCAAGTTTTTAAAAAGATGCATTATAGTCTTGAGAAGTTTATACCCCTGCTTGAAAAAGCTTCAAGGAATTTTGAACAAAAAAAATCCCATAATACTTTTTTGAATTGGTGCAAGAAGATAAGGAAAAAGTATCCCTTAATTAATAAAGACTTAATTATAAACTGTAATACCATAAATCCTTATGTATTTTTTGATCAATTGTACTCAAAATTAAACAAAAATGATCAAGTCGTTTTAGGAAATGGAACAGCTAGTGTTGTCGGAGCACAATGTGCTGATATTAAAGAAGGAACTAGAATGCTTGCTAATTCTGGGTCTGCATCAATGGGATATGATCTGCCCGCTGCAGTCGGTTCTTCTATTGCAAATAAAAATAAAAGGATCATATGTGTTACTGGAGATGGAAGTATAATGATGAATCTTCAAGAATTAGCAACTATTCACTATAAAAGACTACCCATAAAAATTTTTATTCTTAACAATGATGGCTATCATTCAATCAGACAAACACAAAAAAATTTCTTTCCTGATAATATAGCTGGTACATCAAAAAATGATGGAATAGGTTTTCCGGATTTTAAAAAAATTGGAAAAGCATTTAATATTAAAAGTTATCAAATAAATACTGAAGAAGATTTGAAAAATATTTTTAATAAAAGACATTTTAACAATAACAAACCAGCAATATACGTTCTAAAAATTGAAAAAAAACAAGAGTTTCAACCTAAATTAAAGTCAAGAGTTGGAAGCAATGGAAAAATTACAACTCCTGAACTACATGACATGTGGCCTTTTTTATCTAAAAAAGAAATTAAAACTAACTTAATTCTTCAATAATGCACAATAAAAAATTTCATATAAAACTTTATAAAAAAGCACTTGATAAAGAAGATTTTTCTCACCTGTATAACAAAATATTTTTTATTACAGGGGCTACGGGGTTTTTAGGTATGTGGCTTTTAAAAACTATAGATTATTTAAATAAAACATTAAGCTTAAATATGAAGGTTATAGTACTATTAAGAAATAAAAAAAAAAAAACTAGTCTTTTGAGTTTTGAAAACACTAAAATTGAATATATACATGGAAAAATAACAAATTTTTCATTCAAGAAAAAAAAAATTCATCATATAATCCATTTAGCTGCTGAAACATCGGAGGAAAAAAATAAAGATCATATTGAAGTAATGAATACTATAATTAATGGTACTATTAGAATTATAGAATATAGTAAACTTGTAAAGGCTACCTCTATCTCATACTTGTCATCTGGTGGTGTCTACGGAAAAGATTGTAGTAATGTAAAAGGATGGAGAGAAAATAATAATTCATCACCATGCGTACACGATAATGTTGCAACATATGGATTATCGAAGAAATGTGCTGAAAATATTCTTATAGAGTCTTTTAATAAATTTTCTAACTTAAATACTATAAATATCTTTAGAGCTTTTTCTTTTGGTGGGTCATATTTTAATTATGAAAACCATTTTGCCTTTGATAATTTTATAAAAAAAAGGATTAATCAAGAAGATATTACATTATTATCTAATGGTCTAGTAATTAGAAATTATATGCATCCTCTGGATCTTTCATGCTGGATATTACGTTCTAAAAGTTTAAATAAAGTTAATTTGTTAAATACGGGTGGAAATAAAAATTATAGTATAAAAAAATTGGCTAAAAGAATTGCACAAATTAAATATTTAAATCTTCCTTGTATTAAAGTGAAAGTTGGTAGTCATAAGATAAAAGAAAATTACATTCCAAATTTAGGCTTGGCAAAAAAATTAGGTTTAAAAGCGAAAATATCACTTGATATGCAAATCAAAGATTCATTAAATTACCATTATGGAAAAAAAATTGAAAATATCAAGGATAGTAGTATTAAGTTTAAATATTAATCTTATTGTATTGTCATAAGGTATAAGTGAAGCTTTTTTCTATTAATTTATAAAGGCCGAAAATAAATAAATTAGAATAATTTAATAATTTATTTTATTTTTTTGCAAGCAATATAAAACTACACCAAATGTATTATATTCGTGAACTCTTAAATAAAATTGATAATCTAAATTCCATGATTTAATTAGCTTAGGAATTTTAATTATATCATCGGGTTTATGATAAACAGATATACATAAATTAGGTTTATATTTTGAAATAGTTTTTTTCATACCTAATAAGGCATTATACTCAGCACCTTCAATATCCATTTTAATTAAGTTAGGCTTATAGCAAGGAAAAGCATCATCATATTTAACCAAAGTAACAATACTTTTTCCGCTTATTGACAGATTGCTAGACATGTCACCATTTTCTTCAAAACTTAGAGTAGTAGGTTCTGACCAAAGACCTAAAGGTAAGCAGGTTAGCTTAGTTTTATTTAATTTTAATTTTATAAGTTTTTTATAGTTAAAAATATCAGGTTCAAATGCTAAAATACTACTTATATTATTGTAATTAGATTTTATTTTTTTAATAGTACACCCATTGAAAGCACCACAATCAATCATGCGTAAGGGCATTTTGTACTTAGGAATGTCTTTTGGTGAATATTCATCATTAAGACTTGGTATTGGCATATCAATTATATTTCCAAATTTTCTGTATTTGTAAATTTGACTTAGTAATTTTTTACTTTTTTGATCTTTAAAGTAATTAATAATTTCTCTTATTTCATTGTCATTAAATCTAAAATCTAAATTTAACCAGTAACCAATAAGAGGATTTATTTTAGAAAAAATTTTCTTTGCATTTACCAAAGTATAAATATTTTTGAAATTATATTTTTTCAAATCATAAGCAATTTTTTTTATATTTAAATAATGATTGTGCAATGTTAAAAGACAGTTTATTTCTTGTTTATTCTTTATTAGGTTTAATTTGCTAACTGTAATAACTGGAATATTATTATACTCTGGCTCTTTATAATTATTATCAATTATTGCAAATATTTTAAATTTATTTTTTAGCAATTGAGAAATTATATTTTTTCCTGTAGACCCTAGACCATATATTATAAGTTTATCCATGACAAACTAATATTCAGCAAATTATATGCCAATTATATATCTATATTTTTCTTATAATTAATTAAATTATTTAAGAACTACAGAACTGTCATCATATTGACATTAATGGTGGCATATAAATTGCAAAAAATTTCCTATAGGAGATAAATATGCATAATAAAATATTTAATGATTTATTTGTTTTAGAGTTGGCTAATAATCACTGGGGTAGCCTAGATAGAGGTATTAAAATAATAAGGGACTATTCTAAAATTGTAAAAAAAAATAATATTAAAGCTGCTATAAAGTTTCAATTTAGAGATGTAGATAATTTTATACATTCTAGTTATAGGGATAATGAAGAAATAAGATATATAAATAAAACAATTAAAACTAAAATTTCTTGGAAAGATATTGAAATAATGTTAGCTGAGGTTGCAGAACAAGGAATGTTGACTATGGCTACACCTTTTGACGAGTTTTCTGTTTTAAAGTGTAAAGAATTTAATTTAGACTTAGTAAAAATTGCAAGTAGCGATGCTAAAGACAAAAATCTTATTAAAGAAATATGTAAGTTGAAAATTCCTACAATTGCATCTTCTGGTGGGTGCTTGCTTGAAAATTTAGACTGGATGTATAATTATTTTAAAAAATCGAATATTCCATTTGCATTAAACCATTGTGTATCGCTTTATCCTTCTGAAGATAATCAATTAGAATTGAACCAAATTGATTTTTTGAAAAAAAGATATGATGACACTGTAATAGGTTTTTCAAGTCATGAATATTCTAGTTGGGATTACTCTATGATGGTTGCATATGCTAAAGGAGCTAGAACTTTTGAAAGACATATTGATATTGATTATAATAATGTTCCAGTTTCTAAATATTGTAGTTTACCACATCAAATTGATGATTGGTTCAAAGCTTTTCATAAAGCTAAAGAATTATGTGGAGGTACTCAAGAAAAAATAAGAAATGTTAAAAATGAAGAGTTAGAATATATAGATAAATTAGTGCGAGGAGTGTATTTAAAGAAGAATAAAAAATCTAATAGTGTAATAAGTTTAGAAGACGTTTATTTTGCAATCCCAAAGCTAGAAGGACAAATATCCTGCCAGGATTTTTATGATAATATTATAATAAAGGATAATGTTAATAAATCTCAGCCACTTTTGAGTAATAATATAATAAAAAAACAAAAAGGAGTTTTAGATGGTAGATTCATCTCAACTTAAAATAAAGAAATATGTAAAACACGGTACCGAAGTTCCTGCTAGTGAGTCATTAGGCTCTCGTTATGCTAGAGATGTAACTGTATGGAATAAACTAGAGAATTTAATCAATACTAACAATCACTCTCATAAACATGTCTTAGAATTATTTCCAGCCTATGTACGCAGAATTCATCTTGGCAGATTTTTAGCTCATTATGAATTATTTAAGCTTATTAATGATATACCTGGCTGTATTGTTGAGGCAGGAGTTTATAGGGGATCTAGTTTATTAACCTTTTCTAAATTAATGGAAATTTTCTCACCTGGAGATAGAACTAGAAGAGTATTTGGATTTGATAATTTTAAAGGTCTAGGAAATTTTCATCATAAAGACGGAAAAGAAGATCCAGCATCTGGAAAGGTAAAAGGAGGTTGGTCAGCCAAAAACGTTCAGACTGAGGTAGAAGAATTAATAAATATTTGTAATCTCGATAATTTTATAAGCGGACATGAAAGAGTACGTCTAGTAGTTGGTGATTTAGCTGACACTTTGCCTGTTTTTATTAAAGATAACCCCGGTTTAAGAATAAGTCTTCTTCATATAGACGTTGATATGTATGAAGCTACAAAAGTTTCATTAGAGCACTTATTTCCATTAGTAGTACCTGGAGGTTTAGTAGTATTTGATGAATACGGAATGATACCATGGGCAGGAGAAACAGAAGCAGCTGATGAATACTTTAAGAAAATTAATTACAAACCAAAATATAAAAAATTTCACTTTTCACAAAATCCTCATGGATATTTTATTAAATAATATTAGATAGATGATTGATGTAGACTCTAAAAAGCTTAAAAGTTTCAATTCTAAAGGTTATTTGATAATTAATGACTCTGAAACAAAAAGAAAAGCATTATATTTAAAAAAAGCTATTAAGAAAGTAATGCTTAGAAAGTTAAAGAGTATAAAATCTGATTTTTCAGAAACACTTGATATAGATGCTACTTACAACAAATTACACGCAATGGACCCCTTTTTATCTGGAGGTATTTATGATGTTGTTAGAGAATTACCTGAATTTTTAGACTTGATTAATATAAATTCTTTAAAAGTACTTTTAAAAAAGTTATTCAAATGGAAACAAATTCATCTTCCCTATGGTCTATGTCAATTTAGAATAGACAGACCAGGAGACACTAAATATCATTTTGATTGGCATCAAGATTATACTTTTAATATAATCTCAAAGTCAGCAATAACATTTTGGGTTCCTTTAACTGATGTTACTCTAGAAAAAGGAGCAGTTAGAATATTACCAGGTTCACATAAAAAATTACTTCCTGTTAAGGGCAAAGCCTGCTACGAACCTGGAAATAATGGAAATGCTTCAAGTCATTTAACTTTCAAACTACTTAATGCCAAAGCTTCTGATTTAGAGAGTAATTCTATTTCTGTACCCATAAAAGCAGGACAAATTTTAATGTTTCATAGTCACGTATTACATAGATCAGGATACAATATTTCTAAAAATTTTAATAGATGGGTTGCTATATTTAGAATGGGTGATTTATATGATAATGATTTAATATTACGAAACTTTTTTTGTGCACGTCCAAATAAACCAATTACCATGGCAGGTTTTTCAAAAGTACATCCAGATTATTTTTTTAATGAATAACAACAGAAAATTAAATGCAAATTGCTAAAAGTTGTGTAACATGCGGAAACAAAAACTTAATTGCTTCCCCTGCTGTTTTAATGCCTTTTCTCTCTCATAGAATATTTAACTGGCAACCACAAAAAATTAATAAAAATTGGAAAATTAATACCATTAAAAAAGGAAATACCTATAATATGTGTAATTCACTTTTATGTAAAAAATGTAAATTACTATTTTTAGATATGAGGTTTGATAAAAATGAGTTGGGAAGATTATATAAAGATTATCGTGGTGAATCCTATTCAAGAATTCGTAATTTATATGAAAATAATTATAATTATAGAACTAACTTTTTAAGCAAAAAGTTACCTCATTTAAAAAAAGTAGAAAGTTTTATACTTAAATATACGAATAAGATTGATGTTATTCTAGATTGGGGTGGGGGAAATGGTAGGAATAGTCCTTTTAAAAATAATAGAAATACAGAAGTTTTTATTTATGATGTTAGTAGGGTAAATACAATGAAGGGAACAAATAAAATATCTTTTGAAAAAATTTTTACTAAAAAGTTTGACCTTATAATTTGTAGTCATGTTTTAGAGCATGTTTCGTATCCTAGAAAATTATTGAAAAATATTTATAAAGCTATGAATAAAAAAACTTTCTTATACCTTGAGATGCCATTTGAAGAAATTATGAATATTAAAGATAGTAATGAATTACTGAATAATAAAAAACACTGGCACGAACATATCAATTTTTTTTCAAAAGCTTCTATAGAAAGTATGCTGATAAAATCCAATTTTAAATTAATTCGTTTAAATATGTTAAATACAAAAGATGATAAAACAAAAAGATCCGTATTTCAGGTTTTAGCGAAGAAGTTAAATTAATTTAGAAATATGGTTATCAAAATTTTTAAAACTATCTAATATTATTGCTGCTCCTAAGCCATCCAAATCATAATTACAATAACCATGTTTCATTAATATAAGAGGTATATTTAAATTTTTGGCACATCCAGCATCTATCTCACTGTCTCCTACTAATACGCAGTCGAAATTTGAGATTCCTGCCATTTCACAAGCAAGTTTTAGATGTTTAGAAGATGGTTTTTTAAATCTAAAGGTGTCACCTCCTGATATAAATAGAAAATATTTATCAATATCTAAATGCTTAAGTAATGCTTTACAGAAAAATTCTGGCTTATTGGAAACTAAAATAATTTTATATTCTAAATTATATAGTTTTTTAAGAGTATGTTTAGCAAAAGGAAATAATTTAGTTTTGTTTTTGAAGCATTTTGTATAAGCTCTTAAAAAAATCTTTAAACAAGATTCTATATCATCTATTGGCTTATTTTGATTTAAGAAGGCCCTTTGAATTAAAGCTTTAGCCCCACCTCCTATCATGGGTCTTATATCACTAAGATTTAAATTTTTTAGTTTTTTCTTTTTCAATACATAGTTTAAAGCATCTCTTATATCAGGTGCACTATCTACAAGTGTACCATCTAAATCAAAAGCAACTACTTTATTGGACATTAGCAATATATTTAATAACATGAAATATCATAAAAATGTTGTTCCATATTTATTATATAATGTAAATATTAATTCTATTGTCTAAATTATCAAAATATTTTTCTAATTTATATATAACTAAAGAAATTTAGCTACTGTTTCCTTTGAAACATTATCTAAGTTATCTCTTGCTGTATGTAAGTAGGTGCAGTTTTTGCAACCTTCTAGCTCTCCTGCTCTTTTAGTCAGGTGCATTTTTTGAAACTCTCTGATTTCTTTTCCTAGCCATATCTCTTTCAAAGTATTTTTTTTTAGATTCCCAACCACTGTTTTTTTATTCCAATCAACACAGCATAAACTAACATTCATGTCAGCATGTACTACTAACGTATAAAAAGGATAAGGGCATATTTCTTTTTTTATGCTAAATGTTTTTTGTTTGAAAACATCTTCTTCTGAAATATTAGAAAAGGTTTTATTATCATAACCATTCCAGTCCATTACATCTTCTAATTTTATTTCATTTCCAACATTTTTAAAGTTTTTAAAAAAAAGATTATTTTCAACTTCATCCTCAGATCGGATCATCTTAATGTAAACATGGGGTTTTTTAAAATTATTATCTAATTTAAATTTATGCAGTGCTCTAAGCTGTTCTAGTATTCTTTTTAAGGGTATTTTGCTGTTTGTTGTAGTATTGTGTTTTAATTCGCTACCGGCATATATAGAAACTCTTAAATAATCTAAATTACTTTTACATAATTCAGAAAAAATATTTTCTTTAATTAAAGAACCATTAGAAGTAACAATAACTTTTTTAGAGATATTTGCTTTTTTAGCCAGGCTAATAAATTTGATAATGTTTTTATTAACAAATGGTTCACCCATATAATGAAGATTTAATGTGCTTATCTTTTGAAACTCCTTTATTTGGTTTAGTATTATATTAAAGCTTTTCTCAGATAATGAAAAAACTCCTCCAGACTCTTCCTTAAAGTTCTCAAGACTATGAGGGCAAAAGTTGCATTTAAAGTTACAAATATTAGTAGGTTCTATATAAATAGTAAAAGGTTTTTGTAAAGGTATATTAGTAGATAAATCTATTCTTTTTGATTGTAAACTAGTGTAATTCATATCTAAATACAGCAATTATTATGCCAATTGATATTTAATATTTTTGCTTATGAATTAACTAAAGCACGTTTATGAACAGAAAATTTAACTTTAGCTTTTCTGCTATATTTATACTATTATTAGTAATTAATATTAATTTTGAATTTAATATGACTCTTTCATTAATGGTTTTTAATTTTTAAAGGCTTAAGCATATTAGGATAGGTATGATATTTATTTAAGATTTCCCACCTTTCAATTAGTTTAGTCCTCAAATATAAAAACATCTCTAATTTTTTAAATTCCTCTGTATGAATTTTCATACGAGTAATAATATTTTTTTCAAAATCAAAAGTTTCATTGAGCATTGGTCTGATTTCATCTAGGTCCTTCTTGAATTTTTTTAAATCTTTTTTTACATATCCAAAGCTAGAGCTAAATGGATAAAATAACGTATTTAAAATAAAACGATCATTATTGCTAAACACACTACCAACTTTAGATTTATTAATTTTTCCAAAAGTAGGGATGTTTTGACTGTCCATATCGCCCCACCATTTTTTCCCCTGTGCTGTCATTTCGTATAAAGTTTCTTCTTCTTTGACTTCCATCCAAGTACATAGCTTTTGTATAGTATCTCTAGGATTTTCTTTAAGATCTTCTAATCGAACCCCAACTGTATTTTTATTTAGATAAAAAATATTATTTACTTCAAATAGCATTGTAACTATTCTTTTTGCAATATCGCCGTAGTTATTTTCTTTAAAAATATTACTTATCCATGACTCGCAACTTTCAACAGGATTCCTAACCATTATTAACCATTTGGTTCTAGGGGCATGGTTAATAAAATTAAGTAGCGCATAATTTGATGGGTTATGAATATGATAAAATAATATTTTTTTGTTTTGATTATTATTTACTGATTTTTCATAAGCTAAATGTATGAGCCTAAAGAAAATAATTTGGTCCAAATGGTCCTGCTTTTTAATTAGTGAACTAAGTTCTTTTTTGAATAAATACTTATCAACATACAAAAATTGATTTTTATTTTCTCCTAAAGAGGTCATACCTTCTTTAATACCTATATTTTCAATAAAACCTCCTTTTGATGCAACTGGAGATGAAGATCGGGCATCAAAAAGAATAGGGTAAGCTTTAATAAAATTATTTACTATATTTTTCCAACCATCAGCGGTTATTCTCTCCCAAACTAGATTATCAAAAAATTGACTAAAATAAATACTTGGTAAAGTGGATATTTCTGAATGATTATCGATAAGGCTGTGTAAAAGACCTGTTCCACTTCTACCAAAGTGTAGTAATGCAATTATATTCTGTGAGCAGAAATTATCAGCTTTATTTACATTATTTATTGATTTTATATTATTTATTTTAACATTATTTTTCTTATTAATATTTTGAATAGCTTTATTGAAATAGTATTCAGACTTAATCCCTCCTATATGTAATTTATATTTTAGAATTGATAGATATTTATTATTTACTAGTTCTAATTCATTTTTAAACATTTTAGATAGATGATTTTCATCATAATTTTCTTTTGATTTATAAATTTGCATAGGATAATAAAGATTGTTCCAAGCTTCACTTAAGTTTGGTCTTAGTTTTATAGCACTTATGAAATGAGGTATTGCTTTAATACTATTTCCAAGTTGTCTATATATATTACCTAGGTTGTTATAAGAAGAATAATTAGGTTTTATTGCAATTGATTTTAAATAGTTAGATTCAGCCTTTTTAAAATTATTTAGTTGTTTATATAATATGGCAAGGTTAAAGTAAGCTTCAAAATAATTTGGTTTACATGTTATTGCTTTTTTAAAATAAGTTTCAGATTCATTATATTTTTTAAGGTCTCTAAGAACAATTCCTAGAGAATTTAAAACAAGAAAATTTTGAGGTTCAATCATTAAAGCTTGTTTATAAGATAGTTCAGAATTTCTTATCTTACCAAGTTTATAAAGTACAAAACCTAATTTATAATGTACTTCAGCATGATTTGAGTCTATTGCTTTAGCTGCAGTTAGTCTTAGCTCAGCCTCTTGAAACTTACCTAAATCTATTAAGGTAATACCTAAGTTATATTGTGTATAAAAGTCATAAGCATTTAATTCTATAGCTTTTTTAAAGATTGCTTCAGCTTTTGAAAATTGAGCAGTCTCTATATATAATATGCCCAAATTAGAATAAGTCGTAAAATCTTGAGGTACTATATTTATTAATTTTAAACAAGTACTAATTGCTTCATCTTTTTTATTTTGCTTGTCATATATGTCTACTAGAATTCTCAATATAAACTCGTTATTCGGAAAAGAAGTATTAGTTTGCAATGCTAATTTTTCTGCTTCTGTATAATTTGCACTTTGATAATTTTTAGAGATTAAGGTATAGCTTTGTTTTAAAATTAATGCATTATTTATATGATCTTTTTGAGTTTCTAAAAAATTCATTTGATTTTCATATTAATTTAAAAATTATTTTTAAAGTTTGTATATAAATTACTATAAATGTCTTCTAGGTTTTTTGTATATTGTTTGGTATCAAATAATGAGCTTGTTAATCTATCCTTTTTTAATTGATGCTTTATTTTATTTAAGTAGGTTTTATTGTTAGACAGTTTTAAAGCCATATTTTTATAATCATCATAGTTATATGTTATTAAATCTTGCATGTTTATATTATTTAACAAACTA
>MDSW01062335.1_pt1 | contig 12400 bp, 12 predicted proteins | sample 811171 | NCBI WGS metagenome assembly MDSW01 (sample SAMN05326641, study PRJNA326480) | marine metagenome | isolation source: seawater | place: Atlantic Ocean: North West | collected 2012
AGTGCAAGTACACTTTTATATGTAAGAGAAAATTTAATTAATTATAACATGGATATAGATATATCTTCATTGGTTCTAAAAAATAAATCATTAGAAATAACAACTAAGTTAATTCTGCAGGATAAAAACAAAAATACAGATAAAGCTTTTTTTGAAATAAAATATGCAACTGTAATTTCTATTAACCCTTCAATAGTTGATAAGAAGAATATTGGTAAAATTGTTTTATGTGACTTACAAAAAATTATTTATCCTAAAATTCAAAAAATTTTTATTGATCTTATTAAAAATGCTGGATACCCAGATATCAAATTTGACAAAAATGTCGATTTTGAAAAGATGTACAACGATAAATTTAGTTAAAAAAGTTTTTTTTAATTTCTTTTTTCAAGTAAATTTTATGTAATTTTAATTCTTCCTCTGAAGGTGTAATAATTTTTTTAGAATATTCAATTTTAGATCCTTCTAAACTATCTTTATTGGTTGTTTTATCAACATTTAGTTCAAGCTTGGGTTCTCTTTGATCTAGCAAATTTATATATACCTTAGACAATAATTCACAGTCAATTAACGCAGTATGTTTTTCTCTTTTGGAATTATCTATATTATATCTTTTGCATAATGCATCTAAACTTATTCCTGCACCGGGAAACTTATCTCTTGCAATCTCCAAAGTATCAATGACATTTTCATTGGTGATTTTTTTTTTCCCTATTAATGATAATTCATTATTTATATGGGCTAAATCAAATTCAGCATTATGAATTATAATTTTCTTATCTTTAATAAAATCCAAAAAATCATCTACTATTTCTTTAAATTTTTTTTTATCTGATAAAAACTCATCTGAATATCCGTGTATTTCAAATGCTTTTTCAGACACTTTTCTTTCAGGATTAAGATAGCAGTGGAAAACTTTTTTCGTTGGAACTAAGTCATTAAGTTCTATACAGCCTATTTCAACCAATCTGTGACCCTCTTTTACAGATAATCCTGTTGTTTCAGTGTCTAGTATTACTTCGTTCATTTTTTAATATTTTTTTTTTTAGTACTTTAACGCTTTTTTTTACAGAGAATCTATTAAAATTGTTTTTTATAATGTAATTAGATTTTTTTTTTTTTATTTCTACAGGAAGTTGTGATTTTTTAAGATTTTTAAATATTTTATTATTAAAATTTATTCTTTTTTTTAGATTTTTATAAATATCTTTTTTATTTGCTTGAACAAAAACTAATACATATTCTTTATATTTTTTACTTTCCAAGAGCAAAGGAATATCAAAAATTAAAATTTTACTTTCTTTGTTTTTATCTATAAATTTTTTCATATTTTTTCTTACCTTTGGGTGTACTATATTTTCAATTTTTTTTAGATTCTTTTTGCTTGCAAAAATTGCATTTGTAAGCTCTTTTTTTTTAATAGGAAAAGAATTAATATAATTTGGTAACTTTTTTTTTAGCTGAATAAAACATTTTTTATTTTTTTTATATATTTTTGATACTTCTTTATCTGCGTTAAATACCGGATAGCCAAATTGCTTTGACACGAAAGTTTTTCCTGATCCTATATCACCTATAATTCCTATTTTAATCATTAATCAAGTAATTTAATTGTTTCTTCATCTATTTCTGGCATTATTTTATTCCAAATAGTAAAAGACTGGTGTGCTTGATACAAAAACATCATTTTCCCATTCTCCGTTCTGCAGCCATATGATTTTGCTTTTTTTAAAAATTTAGTTTGCTTAGGATTGTAAATTAAATCATAAAAAAATTTATTTTTTCCAATATTCGAATAATCCAAATTAATTTCATCATCTTCTTTAAGACCAATGCTTGTTGCGTTAATTATCATATCAAAATTAGGTACCTCTCCCCATTCAACTATATCTATATTTTTAAATAAAATTTTTAGATCTTGTGCTTTTTTTTTAGTTCTATTACTCAATGTTATTTTAGATGGATTCATTTTATTAAGTGAAAATATTATTGAAGGTGACACGCCACCAGCCCCTAAAATAAAAATTTCTTTTTTATTTACATCAAATTTTGAATGTCTAAGTGCCAATTCAAATCCTGCAATATCAGTATTATGACCAATTGTTTTTCCTTCACTTAAATAAATCGTATTTACTGATTGTGTTTTATTTGCCTCGGGACTCAATTCGTCTAAAAATCGAATAATTGATTTCTTATATGGTACGGTTACATTAATTCCATCAATTTTGGATTCCTTAACATCTAAAATAATTCTTTCCAAATTATGATTCTCAAGCTTTTTTTTATCATATACTGCACTGATGTTATTTTTTTTTATCCAGTGATTGTGCAGTTTTGGTGACAAAGAATGCTCTATTGGGTTTCCTATGACAAAAAATTTTTTCATATATTTGTTAAATATTCTTTAATCTTCTTTATTGGTAAACCCATAATTGTATCCTCATCCCCACTTATATTTGAAAACAATTCTCTTCCTTCCCCTTCTATTTGATAAACGTTATATGCATACAAATTTTCATCTGTAATTTTAACTAAATATATTTCAAGTTCTTTTTCTGTCATTTTTTTCATGGTTAGTGCTGCTTTATCAGTATAATTCCAAATCATAGAGCCATTTTTAGAAATACAAACTGAACTGATCAAGTGGTGTTTTTTTCCATTCAATTTTTTAAGAATTTCAAGGGCATCTTTTCTATTTATTGGTTTTGAAATAACTTCTCCTTCTAAATCAATAACACTATCTGCGCCAAGTACTATTTCTTCATTATTTTTTTGACTAATTTTATTAGCTTTTAATTCTGCTAAATTTTTGGAAATTATCTCAGGTGTGGCTCCTTCTTTTAATAAACTATCCTTAATCGATTCCTCATCTATATTTGCGGGTTCAACAATACAATTTATACCATTTTTATTTAAAATACTTTTTCTTACTTTGCTTTTTGAAGCCAATATAATATCAAACATTTTTTTTTGTTATTTCATAAATTTTAATTACAGATGCTGCAGTTTCCTCAACAGATTTTCTTGTGACATCAATTATTGGCCAATTGTATTTTTTAAATGTTTTTTTTGCTTGCTCTACTTCTTTTTTTATCTTTTCAAAATTTGTATATTCTGTATTTTCTTTTTCTTTAATTGATGTCATCCTATTTCTTCTCAAATCATATAATCTTTCTGGTTCTGTTGTTAATCCTACAACACAAATAGATTTTGGTTTATTAATAAGATGGTCAGGAACAGAGTTTTCATCTATCATCGGAATATTAGAAGTCCTGAATCCCCTGTTTGCTAAATAAATAGAGGTTGGTGTTTTACTTGTTCTGCTTACTCCTAATAAAACAATATCAGACTGTTCAATGTCATCTACCATATTTCCATCATCGTGGTTCATAGTAAATTGGATTGCTTCAACTCTATTATAATACTCCTCGTCTAAAACATGTTGCCCGCTTGGTATGTTAGATGCTTTTTGCTTTAATATTTTAGAAAAATTAAAAATTAAATCATCTAATACACCGAAACATGGTATTTTTCTTTTTTTTGACTCATTTACCAAAAATTCAGATAATTTTTTATCTACTATTGTATATAAAATAATTGAGTCTTTATTAAATTTAGAATCATCTAAAATTTTAAGAACTTGATTTTCGGTTCTAGTAAATGAAAATTGTTGTATATTATATTTAAAATCACTAAATTGTGCTTTTAAGGCTAAAAAAATTCTATCTATTGTTTCCCCAGTAGAATCAGAAATTAGGTATATTTCATATGTATTAGACATGTATAAAATGTATATAACTTATTAACAAAATAACTGAAAATATATAAATTTAGTTTTTATTAATATTCACTGAAAAACCTTATTTTAATTAACATATTTAAACATGTTGAAAAGAAATATACATAATCCTTAATTAGTACAAAAATGTAACAATAATGGCTATTTTATAGGTTTAATTTAATGTTAATAGTGTTGAAAAAAAGTTAATAAATTGTGACAAAAAAATAATTTACTTAATTCACAGGATATAAAACAATTACTATAAGATATAATTTATATTTAATATGGATAAACTTTCTAAACAAATACTGAATAAAAGAATTGAAAATAATCCTATATGGTTAATGAGACAGGCTGGAAGATATCTTCCTGAATTTAGAGAAATAAGGAAAAATAACCCCAATTTTATAAAATTATGTTTAAATGAAGAATTATCCACCGAAATAACTCTACAACCAATTAAAAGGTTTAATTTTGATGCAGCAATAATTTTTTCTGACATATTGATGGTGCCGTACGGATTAGGACAAGTAGTTGAATTTAAAAAGAATTTTGGACCAATTCTAGGTGATTTAAATTTAGAAAATATATTAAAAAAAAATGAGGAAGATTTTATAAAAAACATAAATCCCGTTTATAAAGCTATAAACAAAGTATCTACCCATCAATCATTAAAAGACAAAGATACGATAGGTTTTGTTGGAGCACCTTGGACAATATTAATGTATATGTTTAATAAACAGTCCCCCAAAAAAAAACTTCCAGTAGATTTATTAAATAAAACAGATGAAATAAAAAAAGTTTTAGAAATATTAGATAAATTTTTAAAAATACACATTGAAAACCAAGTTAAAAATGGTGCAACCATAATTCAAATATTTGATAGTTGGGCCGGTTTATTGGAAGAAAAATATATAAATGATTATATCTATAATCCCACTTACAGTTTGGTTAAATATACGCAATCTTTAAATGTGCCAGTTATATGTTTTCCTAGAAACATAAAAAGTTATAAAGAATTTGTAAACGTTGTTAAGCCTGATGCAATAAATATTGATTATGAAGTAGATCCAAAAAAAATCAAAGAACAAATTGATATTCCTATCCAAGGAGGTCTAGATCCTAAAATTTTGCTAACTGACAATCAAAATATTAAAAAAAATGCTTTATTATATTTGGATATTTTTAGAGAACATCCTTATATATTTAACTTGGGACATGGAGTTTTACCTGAAACAGATCCTTCTTCAGTAGAATATTTAGTTAAAGTAGTAAAGGATTTTTGATGAAAAAAGCAAAAGCAATTGTTCTCTTTAATTTGGGAGGACCTGACAGCCTTGAAAGTGTACAGCCTTTTTTGTTTAATTTATTTAATGATCCAGCAATAATTAGCTTACCAACTTTTTTAAGGTATCCCCTTGCAAAAATCATATCAAAAAAAAGAGCCCCAATAGCAAAAGAAATTTACAGAGAAATGGGAGGCTCATCGCCTATCTTGGAATTAACAAAACAACAGTCTGATGAGTTAGAAAAATCTTTAAATGAAAGCCAAAATAACACTCATTATAAAACATTTGTAGTTATGAGATGTTGGAATCCTAGAGCTTCTGAAATAATAAAAGAAATAATTAAGTTTAATCCAGAAGAAGTTATATTACTACCATTATACCCTCAATATTCTTATTCTACAACGGGGTCGTCTTTAAAAGAGTGGAAGGATATTTGTAAAAAAAATAAATTTGATACTAAAACTTCTACAATTTGTTGTTATCCAACTGATAATAATTTTATAGATGCGCACATTGATGAAATAAAAAACCAAATAGGAAAGAATAATAATGAAAAGTTAATTTTTTCAGCTCATGGATTGCCTGAAAAAAATATTAAGAATGGAGATCCTTATCAATGGCAAGTAGAACAAACAGTAAAAAAAGTAGTTGAAAAAATTAATATTAAAAACCTTGATTATATTCTGAGTTATCAAAGCAGAGTGGGTCCATTAAAATGGATAGGCCCATCAACAGATGAAGTAATTATTGAAAATTCCAAACTTAATAAAAGCATAGTATTAGTTCCAATTGCTTTTGTATCTGAACACTCAGAAACTCTAGTAGAATTAGATATAGAATATAAGAAATTAGCAAAAAAAAATGGATGTGAAAATTATTCTAGAGTCTCCGCTCTAGGAACAAATAAAAATTTTATCAATAGTATGACCCAACTAATTTTAAATAAAGAAACGTATAAATATAAAAATAATATTTTTCCACCAAAAATTCAATGTCCACAAAAATTTAATCAATGTCCTTGTAATCAATAAATTTATATGAATACATATCTTTTATTTAAATCATTACATCTTATAGCGGTAATTTCTTGGATGGCAGGACTACTTTATTTACCAAGGATATTTGTATATCACGTAGAAAATTATAATAAAAAAGAAGCAACCAAAATATTTGAACTTATGGAGAGAAGACTATATTATTATATTATGTATCCAGCCATGATATTTTCATGGATATTTGGAGCAATACTAATTTCAATATTAGGTTTTGATAGTCTGTCATTTTTATGGTTAAAGTTAAAATTATTATTAGTATTGCTTTTAACTATTTATCATCTCTATCTAGGAAATTGTTTAACTAGACTTAAAGATGAAACAAACAAGAGATCTTCGAAATTTTTTAGACTAATCAATGAAATTCCCACATTATTGTTAATTTTAACAGTTTTTATAGTTTTTTTTAAGCCAATCTAGGGTTGAATTTTTATTAAGTAATATATATATATAACCTATCTAACAAATAAATATCCCACAATATGAACATTCAAGAATTAAAACTAAAGAGTTCTGAGAACTTAATTACTGAAGCTGAAAAGCTAGGAATTGAAAACGCTAGTACATTGAGAAGACAAGAAATCTATTTTGCAATACTAAAAAAACTAGCAGAAAAAGGAGAAGAAATTACAGGTGGAGGTGTTCTCCAATTACTGCAAGATGGTTTTGGTTTTTTAAGAGCAATGGAATCTAATTATTTGCCTGGAGCAGATGATATTTATATTAGTCCAAGTCAAATAAGAAGATTTGGATTGAGAACGGGTGATACTGTTGAAGGTCCAGTTAGAGCCCCTAAAGATGGAGAAAGATATTTTGCTCTTTTGCAAGTAAGTAAAATAAATTTTGAAGATCCTGAAAAAGTTAGACACAAAATTGCTTTTGACAATTTAACTCCACTATATCCAAACAAGCAATTAGTTTTGGAAGTTGAAAGCAATAAAGTAGAAAAGAAACCAGATTTAACACCCAGATTAATTGACCTTGTTAGCCCAATTGGAAAGGGACAGAGATCTTTGATCATATCTCCACCAAAGGCTGGTAAGACTATGATTCTTCAAAGCATTGCAAACTCAATAACTGCAAATCATCCAGAATGTTATTTAATGGTATTATTGATTGACGAAAGACCTGAAGAGGTCACAGACATGCAAAGAACTGTAAAAGGAGAAGTGATAAGCTCAACATTTGATGAGCCAGCACAAAGACACGTTGCAGTCGCTGAAATGGTTATAGAGAAAGCAAAAAGATTAACCGAACACAAAAAAGATGTCGTAATACTATTAGACTCCATTACGAGACTAGGCAGAGCTTATAATGCAGTTGTTCCTAGTTCTGGAAAAGTTTTAACAGGAGGTGTAGATGCAAATGCTCTACAAAGACCCAAAAGATTCTTTGGTGCCGCAAGAAATATTGAAGAAGGTGGTTCATTAACAATAATAGCAACAGCACTAATAGACACAGGAAGTAGAATGGATGAAGTGATATTTGAAGAGTTTAAGGGAACCGGTAATAGTGAAACTATTCTTGATAGAAAGATATCTGAAAAAAGAATATTTCCTGCTATCGATATCACTAAATCAGGGACTAGAAGAGAAGAATTACTTTTTGATAAAAATGACCTACAAAAAATGAATGTTTTAAGGAGAATTATCGCTCCGATGGGTTCAATGGATGCAATTGAATTTATCAATTCTAAGTTAAAAAACACAAAAAGTAATGCTGAATTTTTTAACTCTATGAATAAACCTTCTTAGTAAAATATCTTACTTTATTACCAATATTATTCTATTATTTTAAATGGAAAAATATATTTTTAATAAAAAAATTAATGAGTTAGTATTTTTATTACAAAACAATCAAATTCTCAAAGCTGAAAAAATAGTAGATGAATTTCTTGGTTTAAAGATTAATAACCCAAGACTTTTAAATTTAATAGGTTTGGTTAAATTAAGATCTGGAAAGTTTAATGAATCTTTAGAACAATTTTCAAAAGGTTTGGAAATAAATCAAAACAATTTTGAAATTTGCAACAATAAAGGCCTAGTTCTTTATAATTTAGGAAAAATTAACGAAGCAATAAATTTCTATAAAAAATCAGTAGACATTAAAGATGATTATTATTTAGCATATTATAATTTAGGAAATGCATATATAGGAAAAGCTGACTTTAAAAATGCAATATTAAATTTTGATCAAACACTAAAGATAAAAGAAGATTTTGTTGAAGCTAGAAATAACATTATTCAGTCGCTTACATATTACAATTCCTCAAATTTAAATTCAGTTATTTATTCAAAAATAAATAATGATTTACTAAATCTTAATTTTAATTACGAAAAATCAAAAAATATTAATGAAAAAGATATAAAAAAATATTTTGAAACTTGTATGGAAATTGTAAATAAAAGCATTACACACTTGGAATATAAATTTTCACAAATTTATAGAAGAGATCAAGTAGATTTAAATTGTAGTCGTCATTTTTCAATTTTTAATAAGTTTAATGTAATTCCAGATTATTGTTTTAGTTGTTATAAAATACAAGTAGAAACCCAAAATGTATTAGACTTAATCAAATTGTATTTAGTTTTTGATAATTTAGAATTAAAAAGTAGTAAATTGAGAAAATGTTTTGTTGAAACAAGGCCTGATATTCCAGGCTCATATAAAGCACTAATATATTTTTCAAGCATAAAAGATGCAGAAGAAGCAAAAGAAAAAATAGAACCAGTAATAAAAAAAAATGTAAGTGAAAACTCAATTGTATCAATTAAAAGAGGGTGTTCGGAGTTTTCAAAAAAATATCCTACCTATGGTAAAATAATCCCAAGGGATCAAATGATGAGTTATCCAGTTAAATGGAAGGAAAAAGAAGACTTGGTAGATGAAAAGCTTCCTAAAACATATTTTTCAGATGAGAAAGTTTTGCCCAAAACTTTAAAAGGTCAAACATTAAATGACATTTTAATTATTGGTAATTGGATATGTTATGCAAGATTAATTGGAGATTATAGTTACAAGGGTATTATAGATGAATTTAATGAGTCAATATACATTTCTGATAAAATAAAGGATCAAAAAAATTTCAGAATAAAAGAATATAAAAAAAAACTTAATTAATGGATACTTTAAAAGATAATATTTCCAAGGCTCAATCGTTAATTAAAATAAATAATTTTAATAAAGCAATAGAAATTTTTGAAAGATTAAGTAAAAATTTTAAAAATAATACTGAGGTTTTAATAAATTTAGCTGGAGCTTATAGATCAATTGGAAAATTTGAAAAATCATTATTAACATATAAAAAAATCATTGAAATTGATCCTAAAAATTCTGTAGCTCACAGGCTAGTAAGTTCACTTAATAATTATAAAGAAAATAATGAAAACCTTAAAGAAATGGAAAAATTAATTTCAGAGAAACAAATAAGTCAAAGGGAAAAAATAGAATTGAGTTTTGCACTAGGTAAGGCTTATGCTGATTTAGAAGATTTTGAAATATCACATTATTATTATAATTTGGGCAATTCAGAAAAAAAAAAAATAACAAATTTTAATTTTTCTATTATTTCTGATCATTTTAAACAGATTTTAAGTGTTTTTAAGGAAATAGATTTTTCTAAAAGAAATAAAAATAATACTAATTTGAAACCACTATTTATTTGTGGTCTACCAAGATCAGGCACAACGCTAATTGAACAAATTATATCTGCACACAAAGATGTATATTCAGGTGGTGAATTACAATTTATACCAATAATAATAAATAAGTATTTCTTATCAAATTATCAATTAAGTAAACTTAAAATTAATGAACAAACTGAAAATAAAGTAAACAAAATAGCATTTGATTATAATCAAATGTATTCTTTACACCTAAGCTCAAAAAAAATCTTAACAGATAAAATGCTTCAAAATTTTAAATGGATAGGCTTGTTAAAAATTTTTTTCCCTAATTGTAAAATAATAATATGTAAAAGAAATTTAAAAGATAATTTCTTATCTATTTTTAAAAATAATTTTAATGATGTAACAATGAATTGGACTAATGATGAAGAAGACATAATATTATATTATAAATGTTATTTAAAATTAACTGAGTTTTGGAGAGAAAAATTTTCAAACGAATTATATGAATTAGAATATGAGAAACTAGTGAATGATTCTAAAAATGAAATAAGAAAGTTATTAGAATATTGTGAATTAAGCGAAGATAAATCGTGTTACGAATTTTATAAGTTTAATAAATTTCCCATCCAAACAGCAAGTGCATTTCAAGCCAGAAAACCTATTTACAATACCTCAGTAAATTTGTTTGATAAGTATTCAAATAAATTAATAAAATTTACTAAATTTCTAAATTCAAATAATTTGTAATAATTTTGAACTGTTTTTAGGCTAAAATTATAAATAAAATTATATGTAAAAAATTTTATTATATATATAATCTAAAAATGACAATATATGCCTTATCATCCGGTCCTGGTATATCCGGTATTTCAGTAGTTAGAGTTTCTGGTTCAGAAGTTAAGAATGTTATTAGAAAACTCACTAAAGGCGACTTTCCAGAGCCAAGAAAGGCAACATTAAAAAAGATCAATAAAATCAACACAAATGAGCTTATAGACGAAGGAATGGTTATATGGTTTCCTGGGCCTGAGAGCTACACAGGTGAAGATATGGTCGAATTTCACGTGCATGGTAGTAGGGCAGTCATCGAAGAGCTACAAAATTCAATTTCAAAAGTTGAAAACTGCAGATTAGCAGAACCAGGAGAATTTACTAAGCTTGCTTTCCAAAATAATAAAATAAATTTGCTTAAAGCAGAAAGTGTAGGAGACCTTATTGCTGCAGAAACTGAAATTCAGAGAAAACAAGCTATAAAAATAATGTCAGGAGCAAGTCATATTAAATTTAATGAATGGCGTGAAGGATTATTAAAAATTTTATCAAACGTAGAAGCAAAAATTGATTTTCCAGATGAGGATCTTCCAAAAAATATATTAAAAAATATAAAATCAGATTCAGAAAAAATTAAATCAGAAATTTTAAAAACCTTAGAAGATGAAAATGTGGGTGAAAGAATAAGAGAAGGTTTCAAGATAGCAATTGTTGGACCTACCAATGCCGGTAAATCTAGTTTATTAAATTATTTATCAAGAAGAGAAGTCGCAATAGTTTCTGAAATTGCAGGCACAACAAGAGATGTTATTGAAGCACATCTAAATATTAATGGATATCCAGTAGTAATTTCTGATACAGCAGGTATTAGAGATTCAAAAGATGAAATTGAAAAAAAAGGTATTAAATTAGCTTTAAAAAAAGCAGAAGATGCAGATTTGAATATAGTAGTTATAGAGCCTAAAAACGGCTATTTTACTGGTTTTTTGAAGGATTTAATATCATACAAGTCTATTTTAGTAATTAATAAATCAGATCTAGGAATAGATAATATAGTTAATGATTTTAAAAAATATAATCCTATTTATATATCAATTAAAAATGAAAAAAATATTGATCAATTAATTTATGAAATAAAAAATAAACTAAAAAATCAATTTAAAAGTTCAGGTGAAATTTTTATAACTAGAGCAAGGCATAGAGAACATTTAAAAAAATGTGTTTTGCATTTAGACAATTTTAAAAATAAAAAAGAAACAGAAGATTTTGATAAAGCTGCTGAAGACCTTAGGTTGGCTACAAGACATTTAGGTATGATCGTTGGAAAAGTTGATGTAGAAGAGATATTAGGTAGCATTTTCAACGATTTTTGCATTGGTAAATAAATAGCGATTTTGCTTGATATTTGACCACTTTTTATTAATTTTTGTTGGTAAATAAGGGTTTTTAGAGATTTTCCATAGATAACTTGTAAATATTACAATCAATTATAAATTTAACTTATGGTAAATGATGAAAAATTTGATGTCGTAGTGATTGGTGGAGGTCACGCAGGATGTGAGGCTGCAGCATCTTCAGCAAGGCTTGGAGTGAATACAGCTTTATTTACTCATAGCATTGATACAATAGGAGAAATGTCTTGTAATCCAGCAATAGGTGGTTTGGGCAAAGGTCATCTAGTTAGAGAAATCGATGCATTGGATGGAGTAATGGGTGACGTAGCTGATAAATCAGGCATACAATTTAGACTCTTAAATAGAAGCAGAGGCCCAGCTGTTAGAGGATTACGTACACAAAGTGATAGATCATTATATAAGAAATATATGCAAGAAAAACTCTTAAACTATTGTAATTTAAGTGTTTTTTCTGATCCTGTAA
>MDSW01181332.1_pt1 | contig 12399 bp, 9 predicted proteins | sample 811171 | NCBI WGS metagenome assembly MDSW01 (sample SAMN05326641, study PRJNA326480) | marine metagenome | isolation source: seawater | place: Atlantic Ocean: North West | collected 2012
GTCCAACTAAGGACGTAGTAACTCCAATCCTCAACTTCGAATACTTCTAAAATCGAAGGTGCCGCTATAGATAAGAGAATCAGCATAATTGAGTAAATCTTCATTTCCAAAAGAGTACGATCCGGCCCTTTGACATTGGGTAGCATAGGGACTCCTACCTCTGCGTATTCTTCGGACCTGTACAGAGCTAAAGCCCAGAAGTGCGGAGGAGTCCATAGAAAGATCAGAATGAACATGAACCACGGCATCGGACTCCCAAGATCAAACACTGACTCAAGAATAGAATTCAATGAGTCGGTAGAGATTGTAAGATCCTCAACTGAAGCGGACCATCCTATTATGGGAGGGGTAGAACCAGCAATACCTCCGATTACGATATTCTGAGGTGTCCTTCTTTTCAGCCAAATGCTGTAAATTAAAACATAGAATAGAACGCTGAAAGCAGACCAGAAGGCTGCTACTTCGTTAGACATTTCATAGAACCACCAGACACCTAGAATGGAAATCAGAACTCCAAAGAATAGTGCTGATCCCGCCTCAATCTTTCCTGAAGGAATGGCCCTATTGGAGGTGCGAGCCATCTTGGGATCAATATCTCTGTCATACCACATGTTGATCGCATTGGCCCCCCCCGCAGTTAGATATCCCCCAACTAGAACTACTAGCATTGTCTGAATCGAGTTGGAACCGAAATCTCCTTCCACCGAATCATGAATAATCACTGCACATATCGCTGTAATTTGTAGAAGTACGACTACTCTTGGTTTCGTCAATGAAAAGTAGTCTTTGATAGAATCCATTATCCAAATCACCCTTCCTCAGCAATCGAGCACCCTATCCAAGATATGGCCATGGTTACGAAAGTTAGTGAAGCCATCATGAGGTGGACCAATGAGAGGAATTCAAAGAATCCCTCTTCAAGATCCCAGGATAGAACATAAATCGCACCGATGGAAGTGTTTGCCAAGAATAAGAAGGTCGACCCCCAAATCCAGTTTCTTAGAGAGTTATTCTCTTGTTCTTCTATGGAAACCGAGTAAGATGCGTAAATCAGTGCGATTAGCATCAGACCAACAAACCATCTATGGATAATTTGTGATTGAGCGACTACATCCTCTATTGAATCTACTATTTTTCCTTCACAAAGGGGCCAGGAATCAGGCAAACCATCCACTCCGCATCCGAAATTTGCACCCGGAGTAGTTGACACGAAGGTCCCAGAGAAAATTGAGACAAATGCTCCTACTGACAGCATTCCAGCCCTAATCTTCCATTTCTTAGAGATCGAGTAATCGAACCTCAGCCATCTAGGCAGGCCGTCCTCTGCTCTAGTGAGAGTCAACCATAACCAGAACATACTCATTGTAAATGCCAATGCAGAGCTTAGGTGAATGGCAACACTCCAATGGAGATTATCCATTTCGACTGTCAGCCATCCAATGGCACCCTGCCAGACAATTAGTGCAACCGTCAAAGTTGATGCGAATCTAGCATCCTTCTCTCCTTCTCTTAGCATAAACCAGTTGAGAATAACCAAGGGTCCTAGAACTAGACCTGCAAGAACTCTGTGGAACCACTCTGTGAATATCTGAAAAGTTGTATATCTATGCCCAGATCCTCTAGAATCTACCTCATCTGGGTTCTCAATGTACCAAGCCTCTTGATCTTCCTCGGAAATATCGAAACCAATTGTCCCAAAACACAACGGCCAATCCGGACACGATTCTCCTGCATCGTAGATTCGAATCAGCCCCCCAAGCCCGATTACTACAACAGTCAAGCCGATTAGGCAAGCTGTCAGACCCTTAGAGTACTTCCAGTTAGTCAATTGCTATCGCTCCCTGTAAGGGGCCGTGACGCTTCATTCTTCCTCGAAGTGTGGATCAATGTCAATGGGGATTTTGTTCTGCTCGTACTCCAGTGTGGCTATCTTCATTGGGTCTAGAACGACTTTCTCCTTTGCATCATCTACACCGTAGAGTTGGATCAACTCTCCGCTGTACTTCTCACGTAGCTCGTCCTCTGTAACAAACAGAGGGGCTCCCATGCTGATTTGGAGCGCTCTGGCACCGATTATTCTAGCTTTTTCGAAGCGCGTGTGAGTGCGAACTGGCTCAACCATCGAGGCGCTCGACCGGAGACCCCCAAATAAGGTCTATGACTGAGCCGAGAGAACCACTTCTAAGCTATGGAGACTCTACCATCATCGCTACTGCGTTTCCACCGCCAAGACAAACTGTCACAATGCCTGTCCTCGCCCCTCTCCTTCTCATGGCGTTTACTAATGTCATCAGGCACCTAGTTCCAGTAGCTCCAAGTGGGTGACCTATGGCAATTGCTCCTCCATGTGGATTGAATGAATCATCGGGGATTCCTAGTGAGCCTTTGATCGCACATGAAGCAGAAGCGAAAGCCTCGTTATGCTCCAAAATATCCACATCTTCCAAACTCTTACCGGAGATTTTCAACAACTTCTTCACGGCAGGAATCGGTGCTGACATCACTCTGTTGGACTCCACTCCGGACGTAGCATAATCGACAATTCTTGCTAATATCGGCCAACCTTCTCTTTTAGCCGCAACTTCGGACGCAATCAACACTGCAGAGGCTCCATCCGAGACTTGGCTGGCGTTTCCTGCGGTAACTTGTCCGTCTTCTGAGAAGACGGTCCTGAGCGATGAGAGAATCTGCTCATTTGTTTCTGGACGAATCCCTTCGTCCATTGTCAATGAACCGACCGGAAAAACTTCTTCGTCCATCCATCCCTTTTCCCACGCTTCGCTGGCTAGAGAGTGCGACCGTACAGCGAATTTGTCAGATTCCTCTCTACTAATGCCATGTTCCTCTGCTACAGTCTCCCCCGTATTGCCCATGGACTCTCCAGTGAATGCATCCTTCAGTCCGTCTCCCATCAGTACAGACTCAAGAGAGTCAAAGGGGATTACTTGTCCTTTGGATACGTTTCTAGCAATATATGGCGCATTTGTCATCGACTCCATCCCCCCTACAACAACAACTTCTGATACTCCTGCCCGAATCTCTGTAGCAGCAATCATTGCAGCCTTGAGGCTTGATCCACATACTTTGTTGATAGTAGTGCAGGGAGTAGAAACTGGCATCCCCGCTCCCATCGCTACTTGACGAGCTGGTGCCTGTCCACATCCAGCTTGCAGAACTTGCCCCATATACACCTGATCGACCACTCCTTGGGAAGGGTCTATCCCTAATCGGATACAGAGTTCCTTTACTGCCATAACGCCCAACTCAACAGCGCTGAACTCTGAAAGCGAACCCCGGAACTTTCCTACCGGAGTTCGTGCATATGCACAGATAACTGGAACGGACATGGACCATCCACTGACGACCTAGCCTTCAATGGCACGATGTAATTTCTACCTCAGTGTTCACGAATCGACAGTGTAGCCGTAGAAATCTGCATTGATTAGTTCAGGTCTGTTCTGTGGTTTAACAAGTATTGTCCTGACCTCCCATAGATCCTTGAAAATTCGATATCTTGCTGTAGCATCCAAGTAATCCACTCCGCTGGTCCCACCCGTCCCAGCCCTCTTACCAATTATTCTCTCTACCATACGGGCATGGTCATGCCTCCACTTGGCCATTGACTCTTCCAACTCGACAAACGCATCAATTAGTTTCCTTGGCCAAGTCAGAAGTGGCAGCTCCCGATATGACTCAATGAAAAGGAGACCTGCCCTAGATCGGCTAATCTCACCATCAGGAATCAAGAACGACACCGCAGAGTCATGTGAAGAGTCTATTCTTTCTCTCATCCTATCTGCTCCCTCCATATCTAGGTCTGACATTCTCTCCAAGGCATCTTGCCCCATCTTGAGATGAGATTCCAGATGTGCCTCAACATATCCCCCGACCACATCCCGATCACCATCGCTGTCGAAAGAAGAACCCATGATGGGCGTTCTTTCAATCCATTTCATGAGTGACTCGAATAGAGAGGTTTTCTGCATCTGCTCTTCCAGTCTTTTTAGCACCTGCACGTCCTTTTCACCCCTCTCGGATAGCTTTCTGAATGTCTTTATCGGATCCATGCCAAACAATCGGTCTTCCGTCTCTAGACCTAGTAGGGCCTCGAACTCACGCATCTGAAAAGACTCGAATCCCGATGCAGTACCCAAGCCGTCTCTGAAAGCTAGGAATCCCTGTGGAGTCAGAGTCTCGAGAACCGTCCACTGGTTAGCCATAAGTCGAAAAATCTCTGTTGTCCTCTCCAGGTGGCTTACAGCCCTTGGAATATCATCCTCAGGAACAGGAACTCGATCTAAAATCTCTCTTGTTTCTGAGAGTTCCCGGATTATCTGCTTGAACCAAAGTTCGAACGTCTGGTGAACGATGATGAAATGCATCTCATCTGCCGAAATTCCCCTTTCGTCTCCTTGCAGTTCCAGTAACTCGTGAAGCCTGAGGTAGTCCCCGTATGTCCAGTTACCGGACTCTCCGTTTCCGCCCATGGCCTCGCATGAGGCAGCCCACTTGAAGCGTTGCCGCTGAATTAGAACCACTAAAACGCCCGATTCACTGCGGTGCATGATGCCTGAGACAATCGGATGGCCGGATGATCCCGATTCCCCCCCTCCTGAACCTGCCAGCTCATTGATCGTTGAAGACGGTCTAGAATTGCTTGTCCCTATTGAGGGGGATGCCGGAGAACTGTTCGCTACTGTTGATGAGAATCGCGAATATCTGAGGGAATGGCTACCTTGGTTGGATGACGTCAATTCTGTAGATGACGAGCTAGCGATGATTCGTCGGATAAGAGGTGATAGGAATTTCAACTGGGTTTACTTGATTCTAAGCGATGGAGAAATAGTGGGTGTAGTCAGTCTAAATTGGGTAGACTGGGACAATAGGTGCTTCGGGTTGGGTTATTGGGTGGCCGAGACCTCAGCTGGAAGGGGGATAGTAACCAAGTCATGCAGAAGAGTCATTGAACACTGCTTCGATGATTTGAAACTACACAGATCAGTTATCGAGGTTGCAGTTGGGAATCATTCTAGTCGAGCAGTAGCAGAGAGGCTGGGTATGCGCTTGGAGGGTATTTCAAAGGATAGGGAATGGTTGTACGATCGCTTCACTGACTCGGTGATGTTCGCAATCACTGCGCCAGAGTGGAATTCCCGATCACGGGTCAATTAGTCCTTTGTCCTCTACTGTACAGCCACCGGGTGGGAGGCAGGACAGCACATCCTCCTGAGGCAGTCCTGTTGATTTGGAGATTCTGTTCGCGACAGCTTCCTTCTTCTCTCTACCTGGAGATATCCTTGCCCATCTTTCACATATTTCTGAGATAGTACTAGGAATCCCTGATACGGGCATCGGGACTCCATTCACTACGGCTAGTCCTATTGCTATCTCAAGAGGTACGTCCTTGTGCCAGCTTCTCTCCCCCCTTACGACGAATGACCCCCTTGCTAGCGACTCCCCTGTCTCAGTCGTTTTGGATACCTGACTTGATCTGACATGGAATGCTGTGGCTGCCGCTCCACCGCTACCCCATGCCCGTGACCAGCAAACGGCCATCTGGGCAGCCTCTGAAATAATCGATCCGTCCAATTCGCGCGCGTCCTCCAAACCCTCGCCCAGAGTCTGGGAGATTTGCATGGAAGTGACACCCTTGGGAATAATCCCTTCCTGTGAGTTGCTTACAATCAAGCCGTCCTTGAGTTTAAGTGAGCATGAGGGAGCACCGTGGAGATCTGCGTGGAAATATAGATCACTTGTTGAGAGGTGCTTCCTAACTAGTACGTCGTTCCCCTTGGAATCCTTTCCTCCGATTAGTAGGTGTCCACCAGATAGAATTGCCCAGCGATATTTCTCGAACCAGAATCTCCTAGCCCTCTTCCTCCCTCTGAGCTTCCCCGAAGCGGCTTCCTTTGCAGCCTTCTTCTCAGCAGTTTTCTTTGACTTCTCAGTCTTCTCGAGCGCTTCAATAGCTCCCTTTGCCTTGTTCTTCTGAGCTCTGGCCTCCTCGAAGTACCTCTGTGCGTTCTGATGCACAGTCTTTGATGCCTCCAGTGTGATACTGGCCCCGGGCTCGCCATCCTCATCCGGTAGAAATGCCACCACTGTGTGTTTTGCCGGGTCTACGCTGTCCACCCACTCAACATCATGTGCGATGTCTGCGATGTCCAACCACCCCCTTTCTTCGACAGCACTGTTAAGTTGGGCCAGGATGTTGTCCACGTGACTCCAGTTATCCTGTATTGACTTCCCTAGCTCCTGGGTTATCGCAGCCCTCTGTCTGAACTTCTCAATTGCCTTCCTCTGCTGGGACGCTCTCCTAGAAAGCTTGGAACTCTCGTCCTCTGCACGATCCCCCGCTTCTACGAGCTTCTCTTCTTCCCTTCGAATGAATGCTGCAGCATCGTGCGAGCCGAACATGAAGTCATAAGCCTCTGACAAGCTGGTAGTTGACATCCTCAGATTTTCATCCATCGATGGGAGATCGATGGGTGAGAACTCGATGATTCCTGCAGCCGCTGAGTCTCTGGCAGACTCGTTTTCTGCAGCTTTCCACGCATCCTTAGACTCAGAGTCGGATAGCCAGATGTTGCCTCCCTGCCCCTTATCTAAATCATCCAACATCCCAGAGAGGGCATCGGCTAGGGAAGACCTCTGTTCTCCAGTAAGGGAGTTGGACTCCAAACCCTCGTCTATTCCAGCTATTGAGCATACAGCGCTTCCGTAGATTCTACCAAGATTCACTCTTGATGCCAAGGTCCTGATTAGGGCATGATCGCTGCTATCTAGAATCTCGTTAAGGGACTCTCCCGAGAGATTCCTTGGATCTATTGCCTCCGGGGGAGGCGCGTATTCCACTCCCTTCTTTAGAGATCGACTGGCATACTTGGCATGAGTTAGAGGCCTGATAATCACTCCTTCCTGATCAAGAAGGAGTACGTTGCCATCTCGGAACAACTCGATAATCAGACTCAATCGACCCCCTCCATGCTCGAAGTCCATTCGGATTACTCTGTCGAATCCATATTGACTAACTCCAACCAATCTGGAGTTGTTTAGATGCTTCCTCAGGATCATTGCAAACTGAGAAGGCTGTGTTGGCATGGGTCTGTCTCGATTCGAGCAGTAAGCTCTGAGTCCCCTTACGATCACTAGATCCGAAGATGGTACGCCCTTCCGGTTTAGCCTTACAACAATCTGCTCGTAGTGAGGCTGGTATGACTTCCTGACCCTAGCCCCGACCATTTCAGAGAGCTCTCGCACTATTCGTGCGATTTCGAACGAAGACGACTGCTCGCGCATGTTTCCCGATACCGCCCGGCCCGACGCCCTTCATCAGGCAATCGATGGAAGAAATGGAATTTATCCTATTGAAGAATGGAATTTACGTATTTCTTGGAGAACGTCTGGCTCATGTGCATACTGGTTCGAGGGGACCTCTATCATTTCGCAATTTGGAATCGAGTCCGCGATATTTTGTACCTTGCTGAAATCATGAAGAGTATCAGAGCTAGCAGTCATGACAGCACATGGGACTTCTATTCTCGATAGGTCATCAGGTAGGCTGTATCTCAGATTCCATCTAGCTGATAGCAGCATCCGAGGAACGTCCTGCGACAGTAGTGCCCTACGATAACGAACCTTCTGTCCCTCCTCCTTTGTTCGCTTGTCTACGACCCAGGCGACGAAGCCTACCATCTTCCTGAATGCATACATGGGTAGCGGAGAGTAGATCATTACTCGAGACCAAAGTGGGAATTTGAAGTCTGGATTTGGAGCAAGGAGTACGGAACTCCTCCCACCCAATACGCCTCTCTGATATGCATCTATCAGCACTGTTGAACCAAGGGAAGAGGAGTACCAGTCGACGCTTGAATGTTCAATATCCAGGCTCTCTAGAACTATCGCTATATCCTTCGAGTGCCTCTCTATAGAGAAGTCAGACTTGGAAATCTTCCTTGTTATTTTTGAACTAGCCTTCTCTCTGGTCTCGATGTAGACAAGATGTCTATGCCTGACCCACTCAGAAACCAGAGGACGCCATCCTTCGAATAATGAACCCCATCCGGGCACCATTACGACCGTACCTTCGTAGATGCCATTGACCTCTTCCGGTTTCCAGACTATCACTCTAATGTAAACGTCTGACTCGACTTCAACCCATTTTTCCTCAGCATTGGCTCCTTCAAGTTCGGGCGCCCCCCTCCAGTGCTCTTCCACGAACTGTTGGAGAGGCCTCTTTGTATCAGATTTCTCTAAGAGAATAACCTTCTTCGACCGCTGGAGGACCTTCTTCCACCGCCCACCGAGTTCTTCGTCCTACAGTTGATCTCCTCAGACATGGAATTCTTCGCTCGACTTTCTTACAACGCCAGTACGAACTAGTTCATTCAGGTGTGAAAGGGTCTGATCTTCGGCTAGGGCAGGATTGGCTCCAGGTGTGTCAGAATATGCTGAACTTGCAATATCCCGGAGCTTCGAGCATCCTGACATCACTGCTTCTAGGACCTTGGCATGTCTGTCCTTCCTGTGCTCTATATACTGAGTAAGTATCCTCTCAGGGTTTGGAATTAGGGGACCATGTCCTGCGAATAGCGTATGCGGCCTAAGGTCCCTCAGTCTCTCCAGACCAGAGATATAGGCCCCCATGTCACCATCGCTCGATGGTACGAGTATGGTGCCCACCATCGTACAGTTGTCAGCCGCCACGACTCCTGGATTACCAACTAGACAGATTTGTCCAGGGCAATGCCCCGGAGTCTCCAGAACCCTCCAGTCTGCCCTACCACTTGGACCGTCAACGTAGACCACGTCGCCCTCACTTAGCTCCCTAACTTCCTGAATTTCTGGAAGGGCCGATAGGGTCTCCTTGCTCGCCCAAACGGGTGCCTGGTAAATCTGGGAAATCATATCCAAGTCCCCTAGATGGTCTTGATGCCTATGGGTGAAGATAGTACACATGATATCGCTACCATCCCCCCTTATCTCTTCCACCTTGTCCTTCAGCAGTTTGTATCCCTCTTCATCCCTAATTGCTGGGTCTACTATAGCCCTCTTCCCGCCTCTCTCACCTAGAACGAAGCAGTTGGTGTGTGTCGATGGAGGAAGAGTCATGGTGGGAATAAGGATGCACTCCACTCCCGGACCGTACTCGAATCTGTGAGGTCCCGATGGGGGGTCCTCGGCCATCAAATCACAGGCAGCGATAAGGTCCCTGCCTTCCATCGCCTCCAATAGATCTCTGAAGATAGTAAGTATGGGCGGCGGTAGGTGCAGCTGGTTGTTCTCCCAAGCATCGATTATGTCCTCTGGCCTCCACCACTGGAATCTATCGAACTCGCTTCTTCCGGGCGGGAAGGTGGCCTCCACTCCTGACTCTCCCAATGCAACATGGAAAAATGTGTTTTGAAATCTAGTCGGAGACTGTGGCGGAGTTACTCTCTCTGTTATGACCTGGCAATCGAACCTTTCAATGGAAATATCTCCAGACTCTGCTACCTCTAGCCATCCGGATTTGTCCTTGCAGACAGTCTCTCTCACTTTGTCACTGACCTCCATGAAACCCCCATTTCCATCCGGGGTTATCCCTATCTCTTCCAGCATCTCCCTCAGGAGGGTGAATACTGACAGTCTGTCACCGGTTCTTTCTGCTAACCACTCTGGATGACTATCCGCTGCCTTTCTATCGACTCTGCTAACTCCACCCCCCGGAAAGGACCAGAGATCTGGGAAAGAGGGTAATTCCGGGCTCCTATGTCCAAGTAGGACCTCATGCCCCCCCTCAGAAACCCTACTGAGCATTACTGACGCGGATGGGATGTAAGGACGGGACTCTAATTGGGGAATCTCCACCCCTTCTGGTAACTCATCCACGACCACTCGAGGGGATTCGATGCTTCAACCTCGCTACGATAACGATTGAATATACCTGCTAGCTTTCACAATGTATGGCAATCAGGCCCCCGGAGACTATCGAGGAGGAACTGGAGATAATCTCCCAAGCACTGGAGGCGGGAATAGATCCATTTCCTCCCAAGAAGGAGCCTACTAGATGGGTCAAACTTGCATTAGGCTGGTTCATGATCATCATGATGGTCAGCTGGGTCTCTCAACTTCTGTTCCAGTATGTTTAGTGATGTGGTAGTCCCTCCCGGATTCGAACCAGGGTCATGGCATCCAGAGTGCCATATGATGGACCGCTACACCAAGGGACTGACATGGTACGGACTGGGCCCGGATATTTCAAGAAAACCGAGTAATCAGGATTCGAACTCAAGACCTGAAGCCCGAGTTAACCTTCTCGAGACTATCGGGACTAGGGCGCAGCAGGTCTTCGGTTAGTTCAACCAGCGGAGTTTCGGATAGGCCGAGTGTGTCAGTAGCCGTAGGTACGTTCTCTTCGTAGTAGAGAAGCCCGGTGACGTGCCTTTCTTCCTTCTCGGACTGGTGAATCGCGGTTAGGGCTGAAACTGCATCCGTGTAGTCATGGTCTGCAGCCAGTGTCTCAAGTCTCAGGGTAGAGCCGTCGAAGAGGTTCACCTCCTGGTATTCCCCTTCTGGCACCTCTACCTCCTCAATAGGGGAGAAGTGAGGGATGTAGTCTAGAATATGCAGGACTTCGTCATTGGCCTTGACGTAGTTGTACGACTTGTACGACTCGTCGTTATTGGCGAAGGTCACACAGGGGGAGATTACGTCGATGAAGGCCATCCCCCGGTGGCTCATGGCTGCTCTGATAAGTGCAGTAAGCTGCTTCTTGCTTCCAGAGAATGATCTCGCTACGAAGCTGCAACCGAGGTTTATTGCCATTGCACATAGATCGATGGGTGCCTGCTGATTTGCAACTCCCTTCTTCTTCTTGGAACCCTTCTCTACTGTAGCGCTGTACTGTCCCTTGGTAAGGCCGTAAACACCGTTGTTCTCGACTATGTAAACCATGTCTAGGTTCCTCCTTATCGCATGGACGAACTGGCCGATCCCAATGCTCGCTGTGTCCCCATCTCCAGAGACTGCGAGGAAGCTCAGATCCTTGTTTACTACGTTGGCTCCGGTGGTGACAGAGGGCATCCTCCCATGGACCGTGTTGAAGCCATGGCTCTTTCCTAGGAAGTAAGCAGGGGTCTTCGAAGAACAGCCAATTCCACTCATTTTCGCTATCTTCTCTGGCGGAATTCCATTTTCCCATGCAGCTTGGATAATATTGTTCGAAATCTGGTCATGTCCGCAACCAGGGCAAAGAGAGGACTTGCCTCCGGTGTATTCGGATTTCTCAAGTTCGAGTACGTTCAGCTTCAGCATCATTAGTCCCCCAGAACTTCTAGAATCATATCCGAATACACCCTAGCTCTCGGTGGCATACCATCACTGTAGGAAACGCTGTGTATCTTAGGTATCAACTCAGCGGGGAACTCCTTTCTGATTATGCCGAATAGCTGCCCATCTCGATTGATTTCAAGAACAATCGTCCTATCGTGCCTTCTCACGAAGTCCTCCACATCTGGGTGTAGAGGCAGGGCTCTCACCCTGCATGTGCTGACAGAGAGTCCAGACTCCTCTAGCATATCGTCAATCTCAACTATCGAATTCTCCATTGAACCATAGAAAATCACTCCGAGATCCTTTTCCTCCTCCTCCCTAATCACAGGAGCAGGAAGCTGATCTCTAGCACCGTCAATCTTCCTCTTCAGCCTAGCCATCGCATCGTTGTACACCTGGGGGTCTTCAGAGTAAATCCCATCCTCGTCATGGCCAGTTCCTCTGTAGAGAATTGGATCTAGACCGCTTCCTGGTAGAGTTCTGTAGGCTATCCCGTCTCCATCTACGTCACGATATCTCCCATATTCGGGGATTGATTCCATTTCTTCCTGGCTTCTCACTACCTTGCCCCTGTCCATGGGGGAATCGGGGTAAGTGAATCCAGACGTCTTCCAGCGGTTCATGCCTAAGTCAAGGTCATTGAATCCGAAAACCATAGTTTGGAACCTCTCGGCATAGTCGAAAACTCGCCACCCGAACTCGAAGCACTCATCGACAGTCCCTGGGATTAGAACGATGTGTTGTGTATCTCCATGACTAGCCTCGTACAGCATCGAGAGATCACCTTGCTGTGTTCTAGTAGGCAAGCCAGTGGAAGGTCCAACCCTATTCACGTCCCATATCACCCCGGGAACTTCGGAGAAGTAGAACAACCCAATGAACTCAGACATCAGGGATATCCCCGGACCGCTAGTGCAGGTCATACCCCTGCCCCCTGCCCATCCGGCTCCTAGCACCATACCAGCTGCTGCTAGCTCATCCTCAGCTTGTATCACTGCACAAGTGCTACCCCCATCACCGTCACTTCGAAGCTCCGGAAGCCAATTGATTACCGATTCAGCCAGTGATGAAGAGGGAGTTATCGGA
>MDSW01096530.1_pt1 | contig 12398 bp, 9 predicted proteins | sample 811171 | NCBI WGS metagenome assembly MDSW01 (sample SAMN05326641, study PRJNA326480) | marine metagenome | isolation source: seawater | place: Atlantic Ocean: North West | collected 2012
AGATACACCTGGACATGTAGATTTTAGTTATGAAGTAAGTAGATCACTTTATGCTTGTGAAGGTTCAATATTGATTGTTGATAGTACTCAAGGCGTTGAGGCACAAACACTTGCAAATGTTTATCAAGCCCTGGAAATAAATCATGAAATTATTCCTGTATTAAATAAGATAGATTTACCAGCATCTGATCTAGAAAGAACTAAAAAACAAATCGAGGAGGTAATAGGTATTGATACTGAAAATGCGGTTCCATGTTCAGGCAAAACTGGAGATGGAATTGAGGAAATTTTAGAAAAAATAATTAATCAATTACCTGGTCCAAAAGGTAATTCTAATGAGGACTTAAAATGTTTATTGGTAGATAGTTGGTATGATACTTATTTGGGTGTCGTAATTTTAGTAAGAGTAATAAATGGGAAATTAATAAAGAATATGAAAATTAAAATGCTATCAACTAATCAAGATTATATAGTTGAAAAAGTAGGTGTTTTTACACCCAAAGCAAAAGATATTAATGAATTGAATACAGGCGAGATAGGTTTTATTACAACTGGGATAAAAATTTTATCAGAAACTAAAGTTGGTGACACTATTTGTGATGCAACTAAACCTTTAATAAAGGCTCTACCAGGATTTAAACCCAGTAAACCAGTTGTTTTTTGTGGATTATTCCCAGTCGACAGTTCTGAATATCAAAAATTAAAAGATGGTTTGGCTAAACTTCAACTGAATGATGCAAGTTTTTCATTTGAAGCAGAGTCATCATCTGCATTAGGACTGGGATTTAGGTGCGGATTTTTAGGCTTACTTCATCTTGAAATTATCACAGAAAGATTAGAGAGAGAATTTGATGTAAATCTATTAACTACGACTCCTGGTGTTGTTTACAAAATCCATTTAAATAAAGGATCTATAATGGATTTGCAAAATCCATCAAGTTTACCGGATCCTTCATTAATTAAATTGATTGAAGAACCTTGGATTAAGGCAACAATAATAACTCCAGATCAATACTTGGGATCTATAATTAAACTTTGCCAAGATAAAAGAGGAATTCAAACAAATTTAAATTATTCTGGTAATAGAGCAGTTTTGAGTTATGAGCTACCATTGAACGAAGTAGTTTTTGATTTTAACGACAGAATTAAGTCCATGACAAGTGGTTACGCGAGCTTTGATTACGAAATTATTGAACACAGAGAAGGAGATTTAGTCAAACTCGGAATCTTAGTAAACGGAGAGCCTGTGGATGCACTTGCTATGATGATTCATAAAAATTTAGCTCAAAAAACAGGAAGGGAAGTTTGTGAAAAATTGAAAGATTTGATACCAAGACATAATTTCATGATTCCAGTTCAAGCAGCTATCGGTGGAAAAATTATTGCACGTGAAACAATAAAGGGTTTTAAAAAAGATGTTTTAACTAAAATCCATGGTGGTGGAGCAACAGATAGAAAGAGAAAGTTATTAGAAAAACAAAAAAAAGGTAAGGCGAGATCCAAACAATTTGGAAGAGTAGAAATACCACAAGAAGCATTTATTGGAGTTTTAAAGATAAACAAAGATAGAAAATGAAAATAATAGATTGCTTTCTTTATAACTCAGAGGATCTAATATTAAATCTAAGGCTAAATTTACTTAATAAATATATTGATAAATTTATTATTATAGAAGCTAGACATCATCATAGTGGGGGAAGAAAAGAAAAATATAATTTCAATATTGATAATTTTTCAAAATTTAGAAATAAAATTGAATACTTTCAAATTGATAATTTTCCAAATAACCTTTCTCATTGGGAAAGAGAAAATTTTCATAGGAATTATATCTTAAAAGGTTTAAGTAATGTTTACAAAGATGACTATATTATCATTTCAGATATAGATGAAATACCTAATTTAGAAAATATTAGTAAGATTTTGTCTACAAAAAGTAAATACACAGCCTTCAAACAAAAAATGATTTATTATAAATTTAATTTACTAAACATTTCTGAAACTAATTGGTATGGCTCAAAAATGTGTAAATATAAATATTTGAAAAATCCTCAATGGTTAAGAAAACAAAAGGTAAAGAATTATCCATTTTATAGATTAGACAAAATAAAATGGAATATAGTAGAGAATGGAGGGTGGCATTTTTCTTTTGTTATGACGCCGAAGGAAATTAGTAATAAAATAAAATCTTTTGCACATAATGAATTCGACAAGCCAGAATTTACCAATGTTGAAGAAATTGAAAAAAAAATAAGATTTAAAAAAGACTTATTTGGTAGGAATTTTGAATTCAAAGTTATTGAGGATGAAGAATTACCTAGCTACATAAGAAAAAATAAAGAAAAATTCATAGATTTTTTAGTCTAACTTTTTTAAATAACGATTAAATTTTATTATCGCAGTATATCTAGCAAAATAATATACTATTTTTTTTAATCTTAAAATAATCATGGAAAGAATTAACTTTATTAAATAATTATTTTTTTTATTTTTGATATTATCCATTAAATTTTTATGATTTTCTGATCTATGAAAATAATGAAATTTATCAAGTAAATAGTAATGTTCCCTTAAATAAATTTTTTCCAAAAAATTTTTTACTTTACTTATCCCGTGTGTATGAATGCATTTTGAATCAAAAACTTGAATTATATACTTATTTTTTTTTTTTATCTTTCTACATAAATCATCATCAGAAAAAAAAATAAAGAAATTTTCATCAAATAATCCTATATCAATAAAATCTTTTTTTCTAAAAAACATACATGCGCCTAAAGTATTTTCGACACAAATGTCCCCCTCAAGTTTTATAGGAAAGCTTTTTTCCCCATTTTCGGGAAGTAAACCACCTGTATAAGTTAATTGATTATTTTCATTATAGGATGTGGCTGTTGTTAAAAAACAATTTTTATCATCTTTAAGTTTTTCATATAATTTTAAAATACTTTTTTGATCGATTATACAATCGGGGCCGAGAATAAGTGTAAAATCAGTTTTACATAATTTTACACCTTGATTGTATCCCGATGAAAATCCAATATTTTTTTTATTTAAAATATATTCTTCAATTATAAATTTTTTCTCTATTTTGTTTTTCAATTCTAAATTATTTGAATTATCAATTATTATTTTTCTAAAGTTTCTGATTTTATCTAATGTTTTTAATAAAAGATTATAATCTTCTCTATACAAAACTAATATTATTGTAATTTCTTTAGTTACACTATATTGATCCATGGATCTTTTATATCATTTAATATAATAATTAAAATTATGAAAAAAATTTATTATGGGAAAGCTGTTTATGACCATAAAGAAATAAATGCTGTAAATAGAGTTTTAAAAAAAAATAGTTTATCTCTCATTGATGGGAAAAATGTTAAGAATTTAGAAAAAAAAGTATCAAAAATTTTTGGAAAAAAATATGGATTAATGGTCAATTCAGGCTCTTCTGCAAACCTACTAGCTTTGAGCTCAATGAATTTTAAGAAAGGGAGCGAAATAATTACTCCCTCATTAACTTTTTCAACAACTATTGCACCAATTTATCAGTTAGGTTTAGTTCCACATTTTATAGGTGTGTTAGAAAATAAATTTGTTGCAAATATTAATCAAATCCAAAAGTGTATTAATAAAAAGACTGTTGCGATTATGATACCAAATTTATTAGGAAATATTCCAGACTGGAAAGAAATTTCTAAAATTGCAAATAAATATAATTTAAAAGTTATAGAGGACTCTGCGGATACCATTGGATACAAAGTAAATAATAAAGTTTACGGTAAATTTTCTGATGTAGTTACTAATAGTTTTTATGCTTCACACATAATTAATGGAGCAGGTTTTGGAGGAATAGTTTGTTTTAATGATTATAATTTATATAAAAAAGCGAAATTATTAAGAGGTTGGGGCAGATCATCTGCAGTTTTTAATGAATCAGAGGATATAGAAAAAAGATTTAATGTAAAAATTTCAGGTATTCAATATGATAAAAAGTATATTTTTTCAGAACTTGGTTATAATTTTCTTCCTTCAGAAATTTCAGCTGCGTTTGCACTAGAGCAATTAAAAAAATTAAGTAAAAATATATCAATAAGAAATAAAAATTTTCAATTTTTGAAAAATTTTTTTCGAGAATATTCCAAATACTTTAAGTTACCAGAATTTTATTCAAATGTTAAAACAGCTTGGTTGGCTTTTCCTTTAGTAATAAAAAAAAATAACAAATTCAACCGAAGACAACTACAAATTTTCTTGGAAAAAAATAAAATTCAAACAAGAACAATTTTTACTGGTAATATTTTGAAACAACCTATAATGAAAAATTTGAGATATAAAAAACATACTAAAAGCCAGTCAGTCTCAAATGATGTGATGGAGAATGGCATCTTAATAGGCTGTCATCAGGGACTAAAATATATAGATTTGCTAAATATTACCAAAATTTTCAAAAAATTCGTAAAATATAAGTCTTTATAAGAACTGATTTAAGATTGATGTATCTAAAATTATATCACCTTCTTTTTTATTTTTAATGTCGACATCATTAGTTTGTATTAAATTAAAGTTTAAGTCATTAAATTTTGCAATTTGTTGGTCAACAAAATTTGGATGACTTTTGGGTTTTATTTCAACAATTTTTGTATTTTTTTTGCAAAATGCTAAATTAGCAAAAGCAGCACCATGAGCACCTATAATAATCTTTGCATTGTTAAAAAGATATATTTGATTTTGGAATGGTAACTGGCCAACTTTATAACTAGTAAAGCCTTTATTTTTTAAAAATTCTTTTATTTCATTATTGTTTTGAATTTGACAATGAGCAAAGCTTGACTCACTTCTATCTATAAATATTTTGTCATTACAATCAAATTCTTTTTTATGATTGATAAAAGATTGATTGATCCATTTTACAATCCATTCTGGTAATTTTTTAGCTTCTTCAAGAATAAAACCATTTTTATACCATGGATGTTCCGAACAGATTATTTCGCTGGCTTGTATATGTCTATTTTTATTTGCATCAATAATCTTCATTTTTTCTAAACCAAGTAATTCTAGAGTTGATTTTTGATATTCTTTTAAACTTGATAGATAAAAATATTGTATTTTATCCAAATCATAATTCTTTGAACAAATTTCAATTTTAGGTAAAATATCGTAAAGCCAATGAAAATAATTTTTATGTCCACTGGCACCTTGAGTTAAGGATAGAACATTGCCTTTTATTTTCTTTTTTATATATGGGGTGCCTTTGTATAAAACTGAATTATATTTAGCTGATTTTATTTCACCTTTTATTTGTTGATATGAAATCTTATCAACTATTCTGTTGCCAGATATAATTGCAACATTTTCAACAAAATCTGTATAAATTCTTCCATTTTTAATTTTGAAAATTAAATATTTTAGATTGTCAGGACCTCTAAGATTTTCATCTTTAATTTCTTCGACTAATATTTCCTTCTCTTTTTGAGGTTTTTCGATAAATATTATTTTTCCATAAATAATCTTAAATAAAGTTATAACAAGATTTTTATATATATTACTTAATTTTTTTTTAATATTAACCATTTATTAACATCAAAATTATTTAGATCATTACTTTGTCCAGATTTTTGAATATAAATCAATTAATATGAAATTACGAACATTTTATAAAATTTTTTATGAACACAGGTTTAAAAAAGCTAAATTAATTTTAAGATTTTATATTTTAATAGTAATTCCTGTTAAGTATTTGATTAATTTAATCTATTTACCAAAAATTGTTAATTTGGATAATTTTAATGATAAGTTAAACTTAAGCGAAACAACAGACTTAAGTAAATTATTTGATTATTTCAACAGTGATAAGGGTAATTATTTTGAAAATCAATATGTTCAACCTTTTAAAAGAAGCTCAATAAAAATAAAAGCTCATGGTTATAGCAATTTTTATCAAAAATATTTTCAAAATTTGAAAAAAAATAATTTAGAAATATTAGAAATAGGATCGTTTTACGGAAATGCATCTGCTGCTTTATTTTTCTATTTTAAAAATTCAAAACTTTACGCTGCTGATATTTATCCAGATTTATTTAGATATCGTTCAAAAAGAATTAAAAATTTTTTTGTAAACTCTTCTGATGAAAATTCCATCCAAGAGAATATAATAGATAAATTTTCAAATAATTTTGATATAATCATTGAGGATGCTGGTCATTCTTTAAAAGATCAAATTATAAGTTTGTTCATGCTATTTAAAAAATTAAAAAGTGGCGGATTGTTTATTATTGAGGAGTTAGATTTTCCGGAAAAAAGAAAAGATATGAATCTATTTAACGAAAAGCCAACACTTAAAGATATTTTACTGAGGTTTAAAAAAGACAAAACATTACTAAATTCGAAATATATTAAAAAAAGTGACAGAGATAATTTTTTAGATAGTATTGATAGCGTTGAGATTTTTAAAGGGAATTTTAATGAGATGGCAATTTTAAAAAAAAAATAGAATTTTAGCTTATGAAAAAAATAGTTGTTACTGGTGGATCGGGTAGGTTTGGAACACATTTAAAAAATATGAAGTCCAATCATAAGATTATTTTTCCTACAAAAAAACAGATGAATATTTTAAATCATAAAGCGATGACAAATTATCTAAAAAAAACAAAACCTGATATTGTTATTCATTTAGCAGGTTTATCAAGACCAATGGACATACACGAAAAAAAAATAGATGAAAGTATTAATTTGAATATCATTGGTACTGCAAATGTCACAAGAAGCTGCTCGCTTTTAAAAATAAAGTTGATTTATTTTTCAACGAATTATGTTTACCCTGGAAAAACTGGAAATTACAAAGAAAACGATTCATTAAAACCATTTAACAATTATGCTTGGTCAAAATTAGGAGGAGAATGTTCAGTGAGGTTATACAAAAATTCATTAATTTTAAGAGTATGTATGACTGAAAAACCATTTGTTCATAAAAAAGCTTTCGCAAATGTAAAAACAAGTTTTATGTACCATGATGAGGTTGCAAAAATTATTTTTAAATTATTAAATAAAAAAGGCATAATCAATATTGGAGGAAAAGCACAACACATTTACAATTTTGCTAAGAAAGATAATAATAAAGTTCAAAAGATTTATCAAAATAAAAGACTTAAAAATAAGTTGCCATTTGACTCTTCATTAAATATTAAAAAACTTAAAGAAATAATTAAAATTAAATCCTAGATTGTTGATGAGTAAAATCAGTATCTATTGTGTAACAAATGTTGAATTAAAATATTTAGAAGAATTAAATTTGAATTTAGCTGGAGTTGGTACGAAAAAATTCAAAAAAAATTATGTCACAGCTTTGAGAGGAAAGAATATACAACATAAAGAAAAAAATTATTCTGAATTAACATTTCATTATTGGTTTTGGAAAAATAGATTAAAAAAAATAGATAAAAATTTATGGGTAGGTTTTTGCCAAAAAAGAAGATTTTGGTTAAAAGCTGATAAAAAGATCACGAATTTTAAACAATTAAAAAAATATATTCTTAGAAAACCTCCAGATAAATGGTTAAAATATGAAAGTATTATATGTAATCCAATAAAGATAGATAATCCTAAGAAAATGAAACTTATAAAAAGAGGTTACAAAAATATTTTGAGTAATCCTTCAATAATTTATGATAAAAAAAAACAAAATATAAAATTACACTTTGATATGCATCATGGTTATGGAATTTTAGATAAAGCAATAAATCATTTGAATAAAAAAGAGAGAATTTTGTTCAAAGAATTTGTTAATAAAAATAACAGTTTTAATCCACATATAATGTTTATTTCAAAAAAAAAGATAATCGATAAATGGTTCAAAAGTTTATTTTCATGGTTATTTAGATGCGAAAAAGAATTTGGTTTAAAAAATTTAAAAGGTTATGATCAGCAAAGATTATATGCTTATTTAGCTGAAAGATATTTATCTTTTTGGTTTAAAAAAAATACTAAATATTTAGAGTGGTATTGGGCTTTTTTTGAAAAAAAAACTAAATAAAAAAAATATGAAATTAAAAGATGTTAATATTAAAGGTTTAAAAATTATCGAAACAAAAGCTTTTTTCGATAACAGAGGTTTTTTCAAAGAAATATTTAAAAATAAATTGATTAAAAAAGATTTTAAATTTGACGTAATGTCAACATCAAAAAAAAATGTCTTAAGAGGACTTCATATACAAATTCAAAAACCTCAAGCTAAAATTATAACTGTAGTAGAAGGTAAAATAATGGATGTTGCAGTGGATTTAAGAAAAAATTCAAAAACATTTGGAAAATATTACTCAATTATTATATCGGATAAATCTGAATTTTCTTTTTTTATTCCTGAAGGTTTTGCTCATGGTTTTTTGTGTTTATCCAAAAGATGTACAGTACATTATAAATGTTCCGAGTATAGACATAAGGAAAGTGAAAGAACGCTAAATTGGAAAGATAAAAATGTAGGGGTTAAATGGCCAGTAAAAAAACCTATATTATCTAAAAAAGATAAAGTTGGTGAAAATTTAGAATATTTCAAATAAATTTTTTTTAAGTTTGATTTTGAAGGAGAGGTGGCCGAGTGGTTGAAGGCGCACGCTTGGAAAGCGTGTAAATAGGAAACTGTTTCGAGGGTTCGAATCCCTCTCTCTCCGCCATTAAATAAGCTTTGTTTTACAGGGGTTATTTAGGTTTTTTTAAAATTTTAAAAAAAGATAAATAACCATTTTTTTCAAAAAATGTTATAATTTATTTTTCCAAAATTAAAAAATGTCAAATAAAAATACATATCAAGCTGACTCAATAAAGGTTTTAAAAGGACTTGAAGCTGTTAGAAAAAGACCAGGAATGTATATTGGTGACACAGATGATGGCACTGGTTTACATCACATGGTTTACGAAGTGGTTGATAACTCTATAGATGAGGCTTTGGCGGGGCATTGCAACAATATTGAGGTAAAAATAAATTCAAATAATACAATAACAGTTGAAGATGATGGAAGAGGAATTCCTGTCGATATCCACAAAACTGAAAAAAAATCTGCAGCTGAAGTTATAATGACACAACTTCATGCTGGAGGAAAGTTTGATCATGACTCTTATAAAGTTTCTGGTGGTTTACACGGAGTTGGTGTTTCAGTAGTAAACGCATTATCAGAAAAATTAGAATTAGAAATCAATAGAAATGATAAGAAATATTATATTGAGTTTAAAAATGGAGAGGCTAAATCTCCTTTGAAAGTTATTGGAAAATCAAAAAAAACAGGAACTAAGATTACTTTTTTACCATCAAGTGAAATTTTTTCTTCGATAAAATTTAGCTATAATATTCTTACAAAGAGAATGAGAGAATTGGCTTTTTTGAATAAGGGTATAAAAATTACTCTTGTAGACTCTTCACAAAAAAAAGAGCAAAAAAATGAATTTAAATTTGATGGGGGTGTTCTTCAATTTGTCGAATTTTTAGATGAAAAAAGAGAAAAATTACAAAATAAAAATGGAAATGAACTGTTTAAAAAACCAATATTTATAGATGGCAAAAAAGAGAATATCGAAATAGAATGCTCTTTAAAATGGAATGCAACTTATTCTGAAGATGTACTTCCTTATACTAATAACATATTTCAGAAAGATGGTGGAACACATTTATTAGGATTTAGAAGTGCTTTGACCAGAGTGATAAATAGATATGCCAATGAGCAAAATCTTTTAAAGAAAAACAAATTAACTATTTCAGGTGATGATATTAAGGAGGGACTAACTTGCGTTTTATCAACAAAAATTCCTGATCCAAAATTTTCTTCTCAGACAAAAGATAAACTGGTTTCTTCTGAAGTAAGAATAATTGTAGAAACAATAATAAATGAAAAGTTATCGATATGGTTTGATCAAAATCCCTCAATTTCAAAAATAATTTTAGCAAAAATTATACAAGCAGCATTAGCAAGAGATGTGGCACGTAAAGCTAGAGAAAATGTAAGAAGAAAAGGAGCCTTAGAATTAAGTGGTTTGCCTGGTAAGCTTGCAGACTGTCAAATAGGAAAGCAAGAGGGAACAGAGCTATTTATTGTTGAAGGAGACTCTGCGGGGGGTTCAGCTAAACAAGGAAGGGATAGATCAAACCAAGCTGTGTTGCCTTTAAGGGGAAAAATTTTAAATACATATGTTGAGGATTTCAAATCAAAAAAAAATGGTGCAAATGGATCTGATTACCGTACTAAAGCGTTATCAAAAATGATTTCTTCAAATGAGATAGTTACTTTAATTAATGCTTTGGGACTAGATCCAAAAGTTCAAGAAATAGATCTAAAAGATCTAAGATATGGAAAAATAATTATTATGACAGATGCTGATGTTGATGGTTCGCATATACGAGCTCTATTATTAACTTTTTTTAATAACAAACCGTTCAATAAATTAATTGAAAATGGAAAAATTTATCTTGCTCAACCACCATTATTTAAAATTAATAAAGGTTCAAAAAGTACATACATCAAAGATGAAAAAGAATTAGAGGAATTTATTATTATGAATAATAAAGATTTTAAAAAACACAAAAAAGGATCTAAAGAATATTTAAAAATGATAGAGCAAGAAAAATCAAAACTAAATATACAAAGATTTAAGGGGCTAGGAGAAATGAATCCTGAAGAATTGTGGAGCACAACACTTGATCCTCAAACCAGAAATTTACTTCAAGTCAAATATTCTCAAGATCCAAAAAATGATCAAAAATTAATTCACACTTTAATGGGCAATGACGTTGCACTTCGAAAAGATTTTATAACCTCTAACGCTATTAATGTAAAAAATCTAGATGTTTAAAATGAAGTTTTTTGAAACTTCAAAATATTATTCTCTAAAAAAATCCACATATGTCACTTTGAGATGGATTGGAATAATTGGTCAATTAATTTCTATAAATTTAGTTTACTTTTATTTAGGTTTTGAATTTAACTTCATTTTTTGCAATATGATCGTTTTTGTTGGAATTTTGAGCAATTTATATTTGAATTTTTTTTATAAAAAAACTCAAGTTTCGGACAGATCTGCACTATTTTTTCTAATTTTAGATATTGCGCAACTAGGAGCACTAATTTATTTAACCGGAGGGATTACAAATCCATTTATTATTTTTTTATTAATTCCCAGTGTGTTTGCTTCAACAAATTTAGGTTTAAGGACTAATTTACTTTTACTTGTATTAACCATTATCTTAATTATTTTTTTAACATTTTATTCTTTGGATTTACCAAGACCCTTGAGTAATCATTTTCATGTAAGCCCATATTATTATTATTCAATCCCAATTGCTCTAATAATAGCTCTGATTTTTCTAAATTATTTTGCAATTATTTTTGGTTCTGATTCAAGGCTTAGAAAAGAAGCATTGAATAAAATGGAAGAGATAATGGCTAAAGAACATGAAATGCTTTCTCTAGGTGGTCAAGCAGCTGCGGCAGCTCATTCATTGGGTACTCCTTTATCTACAATAAAAATAATCACACAAGAACTTATGAAACAATTAAAAAACAAGAAAGATTTATTACAAGATATTGAGCTTCTTTCTAGTCAAGTTGAGAGATGTAATCAAATTTTAAAAAAATTATCTTTAAATCCAAATGAAGAGGATGACTTTATAGATGAAAACTTATCAATTAGAGATTTTATAAAAGAGATAATTTCTTCTTTTAAAGAGACAAGTAATAAAGAATTTATTTTTGATTTTAATGAAGACAAAAATCAAAAAAAAATTACCAAGTCTATTGAAATAGTGTATGGGTTGAGAAATTTCATAGGCAATGCCAATAAGTTTAGTTCGACAAGTGTTTATATAAAACTTAAAAGTGATGAATTTTTTACTGAAGTATTAATAGAAGATGATGGAGATGGTTATCCAACAGACATAATATCGAAAATAGGAGAACCATATTTAAAATCTTATAAATCATCCAATAGGTCAAAAACAGGTTTGGGTTTAGGCATTTTTATTGGTAAAACATTATTAGAAAAGAATTTTGCTATAATAGATTGTAAAAACTCAAAAATTAAGGGTGGTGCGGAAGTATCTATAAAATGGAAAAATACAGATTTATTTAATATTTAATGTAAGTTTTTTTTATTATCAAATAATGTACTCAGTTGAGAAATCATAACATCACCAAGATCATTTACATCTGTAATTTTTATGGCTTTATTATAGTACCTTGAAACATCGTGTCCTATTCCTATAGCTAAAATTTCTATTTCAGTTTTGTCTTCTATATATTTTACTATTTTTTTAAGATGTTTTTCTAAAAAATCACCTGAATTAACTGATAATGTAGAGTCATCCACTGGTGCTCCATCTGAAATAACCATTAATATTCTACGTTCTTCATAGCGTGATA
>MDSW01082013.1_pt1 | contig 12397 bp, 13 predicted proteins | sample 811171 | NCBI WGS metagenome assembly MDSW01 (sample SAMN05326641, study PRJNA326480) | marine metagenome | isolation source: seawater | place: Atlantic Ocean: North West | collected 2012
ACTGCTGCACCAATAGACATTTCAATTAAACTTGCTAGTTTTATTTTTCCGACATAACCTAAATTAAAAGCTTCAGGATTTAAAAAAGCTGCAATAGCTACAAATACAGCAGCTAAACCTACTAAGCTGTGAAATCCTGCCACTAATTCTGGCATTGCAGTCATTGGAATTCTAAAGGCTATGAATGCACCTATCGTTCCACCTATCAATAGAAAAATTACTACATAAACTAGTGATGTTGAAAAATTTCCAATCGACAAGAATGTTACCACTATTGCGATTATCATTCCTGCGATTCCGAAATAATTCCCTTGTCTTGATGTATCCGGAGAAGACAGCCCTCTTAAAGCAAGAATGAATAGTATTCCTGAGATTAAGTAAAAAATTGCTGACAAATTTGCTGATATCATTTCTTTTTATTTTTCTTTTTTTTATACATTTGAAGCATTCTTTGCGTTACTAGAAATCCACCAAAAATATTAATTGCGGCTAAAACAATTGCTAAAAATCCAAATATACTTGATGTTCCAAAAACACTCTCTGATGAGCTAGCTAAAGCTGCTATTATAGCTCCAACAATTATTACAGATGAAATAGCATTCGTCACAGACATCAAAGGTGTATGCAAAGATGGTGTAACACTCCAAACAACATAATAGCCAATAAAAATTGATAAAATAAATATACTCAGTCTAAATATAAAAGGATCTATTTCCATAATTAATCTCTCTTCATTATTAATGATTTCGCAATTATCTCATCCTCTAAATTAATATTAAAATCTTTTTTTTCTCTACTATATAAATTTCGTATGAAGCTAAACAAGTTTTTAGCATATAAACTTGATGCAGTAAGTGGTAAACTATTCATAAGACTTTTTACACCTATAATCTTTATTCCCTGAACCGTATTTATTTTTCCAGTTTCTGAATATGCAGAATTACCTCCTTGTTCTGCTGCTAAATCATAAACTATAGAGCCAGGTTTCATCAATTTCACTAAATCTTCAGTTAAAATTCTTGGTGCTGGTTTTCCAGGAATAAGAGCTGTACAAATTACTATATCGTTTTTTTTAAGTGCTTCTCTCATCATATCAGCTTGTTTTTTTTTATAGTCATCTGTTGTTTCTTTTGCATATCCACCTGCTGTTTCCATATCTTCCGCCTGTTCTACAGTCAAAAATTTTCCACCTAAGCTTTCAACTTGCTCTTTTGATGCCGCTCTTACATCAGTAGCTGAAACGATAGCTCCTAATCTTTTTGCTGTAGCGATTGCTTGTAATCCTGCCACACCAGCTCCGATAACAAGAACTTTAGCAGCCGGTACCGTTCCAGCAGCTGTCATCATCATAGGCACAGCTTTTTCAAATTCAGCGACACAATCTACTACTGCTCTATATCCAGCTAAGTTTGATTGGGATGATAACACGTCCATTGATTGTGCTCGTGTTATACGAGGTAATAATTCAAGAGAAAAGGTTTTAATATTTTTACTAATAATTTTATCTATTTGATTTTTGTTTTTTGATGGATTAAGCATTCCTACTAGAATTGTTTTTTCTTTTAAAATACTAATTTCATTATCAGAAGGGCAATTTACTTTAATTATCAAGTTACTTAAGTTTAAAACTTCGCTGGAAGAGTCTTTAATTTCTACTCCATTATTTCTATACTCACTATCCTCAATTCCTAAATGACTTGCGTAGTTTTTTTCAATACATACTTTTAATCCTAAACCCTTCATATTTTTTGCTGTTTCGGGAGTAATAGAAACTCTTTTTTCTAATGCTAAATCTTCTTTAATTGAACCTACTATCATTTAATTAATCTCTTTGAATTTAAAGTAAAGTAATTGCTAAAATAACTAATAAAGCTATAACTGCTACAGTTCCCCATAATACGAATTTAGTAAAACCATCGTATGTTTTTTTAAAGTCATTTTTACTCATGACTATCCTTGACGTGCTTTGAATTTTGGATTTTTTTTGTTAATTATATAAAGCTTGCCTCTTCGCTTCACTAGCTTTGAGTTCAGATCTCTTTTTTTTAACGATTTTAAAGAACTAGCAATTTTCATAATTTACAAGCCTGGCAACGTCCTACTCTTCCATACCTTAAGGCAAAGTACCATCGGCGCTGAAGGACTTAACTTCCGAGTTCGAGATGGGATCGGGTGTATCCCCTTCGCAATAATTACCAGGCAAAGTTTTATATTATTTTTATACCTAGATGTAAACAGGCTATTATCAGCTATTTATTTGAGTTTGGTGGGCGTGATAAGAATTGAACTTATGACCTCTTCGATGTCAACGAAGCGTTCTACCACTGAACTACACGCCCTAAAAAATATTATATATGCAATTTATCTAAAAATATAAGTTAAATTTTTTTAAAAATTCTTTTAACTTTAATTTAAAAAGAAGAATTTTTTGTTTCTTTAATGAGTAACCTTTTGTATTAAGTTCTTTCTTATTTTCAAGCAACCAGTGCTCTAATTCTTTAATATATAGACTGCTTTTTTCTTTGCTTAAATTTTTTTCATGTATCCTGTAATAAGCTAAAGGTTGATTTATTCCTTTAGCTAAATATTGTTGGCTTATTTTAATAAAAAAATCAAAATCTCCTATAATTTCATATTTAGAATTAAATTTAAAACTATCAAAAACCTCTCTTCTTATCATTGTAGTTAAAATACCAATTTTATACTTATTTAAAGAGTCTTGAGTAATATCTCCTGAAGGTAATACAGAATTGTGTGCTAATTGCATGTTCTCTTTTTTCTGAAAAAACTTAAAAAAATTAGAATAAGTAAAACTTATTTCTCTATTTAATAAAAATTCATCAAGTTGCTTCTGTAATTTGTCTTTATCCCACCAATCATCTGTGTCTAAAAAAGTTATAAAGTTTCCCTCTGATTTTGTTATCGCTAAATTTCTGGCTTCATATAATTTTAAATAATTTTGATTTTGAAAAAGTTTAATCTTTGGACTAGCAAATTCTTTAATTATTTTAATACTTTGATCAGAAGAGTTATTATCTAGGAAAATGATTTCAAAATTTTTATATGTTTGGTTTAATATACTATTTATACAATTCTTTAAAAATTTTTCTCCGTTATAGCAATTTACAATAACGCTTATTAAATTTTCTTTTTTTTGCATTATCTAAAATTTAATTTTTTTATTAGTTTTTTTTCTGAATTGATTAATGAGATTAAATTTTTATTGAAATTTTTTTTTGGCTTCCAAGTTAAAAGTCTTATAGATTTTTTTATACTTGGATAAAAATCTTTAGCCTCTTCTTTTCTAAGTTTTATTTTACCAAACTGAGGATTGCCTTTTTTTATTATCTTTCTGATTTTTTTTATTAAAGATTTAATCTTTATTAATTCACCAGATCCAATATTAATGATTTGTCCTAAAATTTTTTTTTTCTTTAAAATTTTTATGAACAATGTTATTACTTCACCTACTTCAATAAAATCTCTTCTTTGATTTCCATTCGAACAAGGAAAATTTTTATTTAAAAAACACGATCTTATAATAAAAGGTATTATCCTATTGGTATCCTGTTTTTTTCCAAATACTTGGTAGAGTCTTACGATACAGCAAGGAAAGTTTTTTTTTTTAAATTGTTCAAGTAAATATTTTGTGGCTAAAAACTTAGGTCTTCCATAAATCGATTTTGGATTACAAATTGATTGTTCGCTATGTGGAGATTTAATATTTTCGTATTCTGCTCCACTTCCTATATGTAAAAAACATTTGATTTTTCTTTTAGAAAAAATTTTTACTAAATTTTTACATCCAACGAAATGAGTTTTTAAATTTTCATTCTTGTTTATATGATTTACATACCCTCCCAAATTAACCACGAAATCAAAATTTTTATCAATTTTTTTTAAAGATTTTTTTAAAGTTATATTGCCAACACAATATTTTACTTTGAATAATTTTCTTAATTTTTTTGGTTTATTTAGAGAAAATGAGGTAACACTCCACCCTAATCTAACAGCTCGTTTACAGAGATGGTAACCAATAAAGCCAGTGCCACCTATTACTAATAGTTTCAATCTTTTTTTATTTTTATCCAAGGGGCTTTTTGTGTCAGAATTAATTTATCTAAAACTTTTTTATCTCTCATTGTATCCATGCACTGCCAAAAACCAAAATGTTTAAAAGCCATGAGTTGTTTTTTTTTTGTTAATTTCCAAAAAGGTTCTCTCTCAAGCATAGTTTGATCTCCGGCAATAAAATCAAAAATTTTTGAATTAAAGACAAAATATCCACCATTGATCCAATTATTTTTTAATTGAGGTTTTTCCATAAATGATCCAACACTATTGCCTATAATTTTCAGCACCCCAAATCTAGAAGGTGGTATTACAGCTGTAAGTGTTGCAATTTTTTTATGTTTTTTATGAAATTTAATTAACCGTTTTAAATTTTGATTTGTAAGACCATCACCATATGTAAGAAGAAAATCTTCATTTTTTTTGAAATACTTTTTCAATCTTAATACTCTACCGCCTGTTAAAGTGTTTTTTCCTGTGAAAATACATTTAACACTTTTTTCATATTTAAAATATTTTTCGATGATTTTACATTTATAACCTGTGGCTAGTATAAAATCGTTAAATCCATAACTTTTGAAATAATTAATAATATGTTTAACAATAGGAACTTTACCTATTTTAACCATTGGTTTTGGTATTAGTTTTGTTTCTTCTGCAAGTCTTGATCCAATACCTCCACATAGAATAATTACTTTCATGAATATCCTTTAAAATTTAAGAACCTATTGAATATGGTAATTTTTGTTTTGAAACCATGAATTTATTGATAGTGATAATTCTAAGAACATAAAAGAAAGGTATTGAAATAAAATGCTTCCATCGAAATCCTAATATTAAGTGTTTAAATGTGTTTTTCCAAACTAAAAGCTCACATTTCATTGGAAGAAAGTTAAAATAAATTTTTTTTTTTTTTAAAAAATTATTATAACGATAATTATTTATAATATTTTTATTAATATATTCAAAAAATTGAACGTCTCTTTTATAAAAATAATTAAAATCAATATTAATTTTAAATGATTTGTTAATACCAGTTAACCACTTTTTGCTAACGCTATCACCCCACCATAGCAGGCCGTTTTTTGTACAATTTTTTAAGCAATTTTCGTATTTTATTTTATAAATTTTACAAAAATCATTCATAACTTTTTTATGTTTCCAGTGTAAATATTCGTATTGAATAATTTTTACTTTGCTTAAATTCATTAAATCAAAAATTCCTTTAAAAACTAAATCAATCTGAAAATATAAATCTTTTGGAAAAAAACTTATTCCATTTTTAAAACTTAACCAATTTTTTATTGGAGAACTCAAAGAGGCTAATGGGTGTCTTATGATATGTATTATTTCAAAATTTTTTGGTCTTACCTCTTTAATAAATTTTTGTGTCCAATCTACTAAATGAGTATGTATCAGTAAGATTTTTTTTTTCTTTAAATTATCACCTTTTGCAATTGCATATGCCATATGAAGTAGTTTTAATTTTTCAAATTTTGATATTTTATTTGATTTGTAAAGTTTTACAAAACTACGTATAAATTTTTCTTTATTTACTTTAAAGAACTTATTCTTATTTACACCAAGTCTATGATGTCTTTCAAATTTATTTATCTTAGAATTAAAATACTCAGGATAATAGTAAATAAATTTTTTAGCTAATTTTTGTGAGTTTTCTTCAAAAATTATATCTAAAAAGTTTCTGTTAATTCTCAGATATAGGGGGAAAGATAAAATTTGTGTATGACCGTCCAATAATCCTTGAAAAAAATCAGATCCTCCTCTTCCTCCTGCTACTAAAAGTAAAGTTTTCATTTCAGCACTTTTATCTTTTCCAGTCGTAATTAAAATTTTTATCGTAAGGATCTTTTCTTATCATTTCTTTTTCATTATGCGGACCTGTTAAACAATTTGCAATAATTGACTCCTCATTATCTAAACTTTTGAAACCATTCCAAATAAAGGGAGGTATAGTAACTAGAGAATAATTCTCAGGAGATAAAATAATTTCTTGATACTCTCCTTGAGAAGAGCTGTCATTTCTATCATCAAATAGAACGAGTTTTACTTTTCCTTTAACGCAAACATAGTTAAGAGTATTTTCTTTATGTAAATGCCAAGCTTTTATTGCATCTTTAAAGATAGTTGAAAAATATATTTCACCAAATTTTTTAAACATTTTATCGTCATTTCTAATCATGTGCATTACCTTGCCCCTTTCATCTGAGATAATTTTAAGTGGAGTTATGACAATATCTTTGATCATTTAATTTTTTAAATATAAGATTTTATCTTTCTTGTAATGAAATAAAAAATTGAGAGCCATGCATTTGGGTAAATTAAATTATATAAAAAATGTTTTCTAAAACTGATATAATTTCTTCCCATCTTATCTCCATTTAAAAAAATTTTTACAAAATAATTAAAAAAATTTCTTAATGCATAATTTTTATTTATTACATAATTCCTAAAACCTAATCCCTTACTTCTATAATAATCTAAAGCTTCTGGTATTCTTACAATTTCAACCATTGGATAAATATCACTCCACTCTCTTATTCCATGTAAACTTACTGACAAAGGTTTTGCACAAAAGTAAGCATCGGACTTTGAGTAAGCTGCACAAAATATTTTTATAAAAAAACATGTATTTTCAAAATTTGACCAGATCCTGTTGTCTTTAATGAGTTTTTTATCAATTACGTGCTGATTTTCCACCCATTTATCTCTCCTAAATACGCAGACAAAAACACCTAGCAGATAATCAAATGAAATTTTTCTATCAATTAGATCAAAGAATTTCAATTTTTTGCTTTGTTTTAAATTTGAGTGTGATCGCATCCTTTTAGGTAAATTTTTTGTATTAAAGGGATAGGAAAATTTTGTCAGATAATCTTTATCTAAATAAAATGAATTAACCCAAAAGAAATCACAGGTTTTATTTTTTTTTATTATTATCTCAAGTTTTTCTATTCCATCTTTGACAAGTAAATCATCATCTCCCAAAAACCACACAAATTTTCCTGTTGCCATATTTGAAACTTTTAACAAATTTAATGCAAAACCTAAGTTTTTTTTATTTTTATTAAATTTAATTTTTAATTTTTTTCTAAAAGGTTTTATAAGTTTTTTAATGTCCTTATCTGAGCAATTATCTGAAATGCATACTTCAAAATTTTTATTTGTTTGAAGCACCAAGGAGTTTAAACAGTTGAGTAAACTTTTAGGCCTATTGAAAGTTGGTATACAAACTGAAATTAACACTTATTTAAAAAAAAATTGGGGTAGCTGACAATTGAAAGTTTTTGCAAATATAATCAATTTCTTTAAAGGATAAGTTTGCATGATTAGGTAAATATAAGCCGTATTTATTTATAAATTCTGCATTAGGAAGGATGTTCCCTTTTATAGTATGTTTTTGCCAAAAAGGTTGTTGGCCCATATTTCCACAAATTAGTGGTCTAGTCTGAATTTTTTTTGATTTTAAAAATTTAAAAACCTCAAGTCTATTTTTAGCAAAAGTTGCATAACCAAAACTAGATGTTAATTTAAGTCCACTATTTTGTGTCCAAAAACTTTTTAAGTTATTTCTATATCTATAAAAATTCCTATGCCTCAATAAAGAAATTTTTTTAATTTTTTTTAATTGTTCAATGCCTAAATTGGCGTTAAAATCTGTAGATCTTACATTTAATCCTGAATAATAAAATGTATACAAAGAACTAAATTCATCTACTTTATATCTTTTCTCTAATTGTTTTTTATAAGATTTCTGAACATCACGAGCCCACCCATGTGATCTGATAGCTAATAAGATATTGTATAATTTTTTATCGTTTGTTGAAACCATTCCCCCTTCAATTGTAGAAATGTGATGACCAAAGTAAAAGGAATGTGAGCTGGCTATACCGAAAGATCCTAAATTTTTATTTTGGAAATAACTACCCATACTTTCACAATTATCCTCTACTAATTTGAAATTATATTTTTTTTGAATTTTAAAAATTTTTTTGAAGTTATTGCTATGACCTAAAACATTTACAACTGTCACTAACCCAGGGTTATATTTTTTACAAATTTTTTCTAAGTGTTCAGACGAAAGACCAAGATCGTTTTTATCACAGTCACACAGAATTACCTTAAAACCTAATTGCAAAAATGGACTTACTGTTGTAGACCAAGAAACTGCTGGTAATACCGCAATTTTGTTTTTTAAAAATTTACCCTCTAAAAGAGATTGAGCAATTATTAGATTAGCTGAGGATCCTGAATTTACAAAAACTGAATATTTTGAATTAATAAACTTAGAAAAACTTTGCTCAAATTTTCTAGTTACTTTTGATTGATTTAAGTATTTTCTTCTCTTAAGAAAATCAATCATTACTTTATAATCTTTTTGATCTATTGTGTTATCTGCAAGTTTTAAAGTTTTCATTTTTATATATTTTTTTTGTCAAATATCTTTAAACACTTAATTACGTAATCTATTTTATTATTTTCTAAATCTGGGAAAAATGGAAGAGAAACTATCTCTTTCCAGATTTTTTTGGTGTTGCGATAAGAGTTTTTATTATATTTTTTGTAGAGTTTATTAAATGGAAGAGGCACAAAGTGAACTGCCGTGCTAATATTCTTTTTCTTAAGAAAGTTAATTAAATTGTCCCTAAATTTTGTTTTTACAGAAAAAAGCCAATAAGAGCCATTTTTAATATCGTGAGGAAACACTGGCTTTATATTATGTAATTTTTGAATACCTTTTAAATATCTTTTCAAAATCAAATTTCTTTTTTTATTAAAATAATTGACTTTCTTTAATTGAGCTAAGCCTATAGCAGCGGTAAGATCATTCATATTGTATTTATATCCCAAGTTTTCAATTTCATATTTCCAATACTTCGAAAACTTATTTTTTTTTTTAAAAAACATTCGATGTCTCTTCCATGGGTCAACATTCCAACCATGAAAGCTTAAAGATTTAATTTTTTCATATTTTTCCCTATCATTTAAACATACCATTCCTCCATCACCAGTAGTGATTATTTTTTTTTCCTCAAAACTAAAACAAGATATATCTGACCACGTTCCAATTTTTTTTCCTTTATAAGTTGAGCCACAACTTTCGGCGCTATCTTCTATTAATAATAATTTTTTCTTTTTTGCCCATGGTCTTATTTTTTCCATTTGAGCGGGATGACCTCCCATGTGTACACAAATTAAAGCAACGCAGTTCTTATTGTATTTTTTTTTTAAATCCTCAAAATCTATAGTCAAATCCTCTTTTCTTATATCTACAAACTTGGGTTTAAGACCGCAATATAATGCTGAAGCGGCACTAGCGCTAAATGTGATAGTTGGAACTAAAACTTCTTTATCTTTTTTAAAATTATTGCACAGTAACGCCAAATGCAATGCCGCTGTTCCAGAGTTTACTGCGACAGCATATTTTGTTCCTATAAAACTAGCGAATTTTTTTTCAAATTTGTTTACTTCTTGACCATATCCAATCCAAGAATTCGAAAAAACCTTTTTGATGTTTGAAATCTCTGCTTTGCCTACCCAAGGTTTAAATAATCTTACTTTTGGCATAAATTAGATTTTATTTTTCTTTTTATAATCATTAATTTGTTTAAAGGTAAGTTCAATCAATTTTTTTTTATTTTTGTTTTTATAGTAAAACTGGTACCAGATAAAACTTAATTTAAGTGCTTCGTGTGATTTTAAATTAGTTTTCCACTGAAGTTTTTTTTTGGCTTTAGAACTATCTAAGGATAGGTGTTCTGACTCATAATATTTTTTTTTAGTAAAATTTATTTTAGACTTAGATTTTAAAAATTTTTTACCAAATTTAACTACTTCAATAACTTTCATATTATTTTGATTATTTGGACCAAAATTCCAAGCACCTTCAAAACCCTTATTTAAAAACAATTTCTTCGCTAGCTTTAAGTATCCAAAAATAGGCTCAATTACATGTTGCCAAGGCCTAGATGCTTTGGGACTTCTAATTGTTATCTTTTTATTAAATAGTAATGACTCTGCACAATCTTTAACAATTCTATCTTTCGTCCAATCACCGCCTCCTATGCAATTACCCGATCGAGCTGTAGCTATTTTACATTTTGTATTTTTAAAAAAAGAATTGATATAACTGTGAGTTATTACTTCACATGATGCTTTGCTTCCGCTATAAACATCATAACCTCCTAAATGATCAATCTCTTTAAACTTTTTCTTTTTTTCTAGGTTTAAATATACTTTATCGGTAGTAACGATTACAACCGCCTTAACACTTTTGCATTCTCTAATTGACTGCAAAAGATTTGTAGTTCCTATGATATTAGTTGTAATTGTATCACTTGGATTTTTATAACTTACTAGAACACTAGATTGTGCTGCCATATGAAAAATAATTGATGGCTTAATTTTTTTAATTGTTTTATTAAATTTTTTGAAATCTTTGATATTACCCCTTGTATCATTTTTTAAATACCTTGATAATTTTAATCCATCAAAAAAGTTTGGTTTAGATATAGGGTTTAATGCGTATCCATAAACTTTTGCTCCAAGATTACTTAAAATCAATGTCATCCAACTTCCTTTGAAACCAGTATGACCGGTTATTAAAACTTTTTTATTTTTCCAAAAGGAGTGCATTTTATTTATTAATTATTTTTTAAATTCTTTTTAATTTTATTTATAGTCTTATAATTAAAATTATTTTTTTTTGAATTAAGGCTTATTATATCTTTATTATTATCAATTGAAAACCATGGTCCTTTAATATCTTTAAACTCAGATTTAGATTTTTTTATTAGCTTAGGGTAAAATTCTTTTTCAAAATTTTTGTAGTTTCTGAAGTTTAGATTCAAAGTTTTTTTTTTTAAAATACATATACCTGAGTATATTTTTGATATGAAGCCTTTTTCCCTTGAGTAAGAAATTGTGTCAAATTCTGTATCTCTTTTAAAGTCAACAATTTTTTTTTTTCTAAACTTTACTACCCCAAATGGAAGCTGAACTTTTGTGCCCAGGAAAGTAATATCTATCTTTTTTTTTATATGCATTTTTAAAATTTTTTTGATATTAAAATCAAATATAGCGTCTCCATTTAGAAGTAAGAAATCTTTGGAAATAATTTTATTTTTAATTTTAAATATTCTTTTTGCAATTGGCGTATCGTCACCTGTAGAAATAATATCTATTTTTAAATCATCAAAATTATTATTTTTTTCAAAATATCTTTTAATCTTATTCCCCTTATATCCAACAGGGAGAATAAAGTGGTTTATTGAGTTTTTTTTTAAACTATTAATAATGTACCAAATTATAGGAAAATTTTGAATTTTCACCAAAGTCTTTGGTAATTTTCTACCAATTAACCCTAGTCTAGTACCTTTTCCTCCACATAAAATCACTGCTGTTCTATAATTCATTTTTAATACTTTTTGTAATTGTAATTATAAATCTGATCAACTGCTATATTATTTTCTTTTAATGCTTTGTAAAATTTTGAATTTCTTGGATCAAAAGTAATCAAACTACCAATATTATCTTTTACAGTTTTTTCCCATTGATCTTGGGGATATTGTGAAATTTGGTCTAAATAGTTATTTAAAATTTCATCACTAAATTCTTCTGACCAAAAAGGACCTTTTTTTTCGAATTTGGTACAATGATCTGAAGCTGGAAATTCTTCATGTGGAAAAGCCATGCATTTTTTTCCTTTAATTAAAGCTTCTAGTCCTAAAGTAGAAATACAATACACAATCAAAGAACTCTGATTTATTAATTCGTAGGACTTTTCTTGTGAGCTATTCGAAACAAACGTCCAATTTCCAGGTCCATATTTTTTTTTAAAAAAATCTTCTTGATCTCCCCTTTTTAGAGAAATCTTAAATAAATATTTTTTTCTTTCACAATATTTACTGAGAGATTTAACAATTTTGATTTCATTTTCTATTTCATTTTTATACCAATCTGTATATTCATTATCTTTTCTTGCATAAGCTCCAGAAATGAAAAGAATATATTTTTTATCTGACTGATTAATGTCATTATAAAAATTGTTTTTAAATGATCCAATAGAAATAATTTCACTATCAATGTATTTGCTAAATTTTTTTTTATATAAATCTCCTAATACAAACAGTAGATCGGCTTTTAATTTAAGATTATCTTTCTTTTTGTAATAGTCTTCATATGAATTAAAAAAATTATTATATGTAATTGTTCTATTTACACAAATATACTTTGCGCTTGGATAAAAATTTTTTAATTTAAAAAAAGAATGATTAAATGTAAAATCAGAAAATATAATTTCCGGTGA
>MDSW01133079.1_pt1 | contig 12397 bp, 13 predicted proteins | sample 811171 | NCBI WGS metagenome assembly MDSW01 (sample SAMN05326641, study PRJNA326480) | marine metagenome | isolation source: seawater | place: Atlantic Ocean: North West | collected 2012
AGAATTATATTTGCTGGAGAAGGTGTAATTAATAATATTTTATTAGGTACAGGTTTAATTGATACAGGTATAAATTTTATTGCTGCAGATATAGCGCTTTATACTGGTCTTACCTATGCATATATTCTTTTAATGATTTTTCCCTTATATAATGCAATTGAAAGCTTAGATACAAATCAACTTGAAGCTGCAAAAGATTTAGGCTCTTCAACTTTTAGAACCCATTGGAGAATAGTGATACCACATGCAAAGGCTGGTATTGCTTCAGGATGCACTATGGTATTTATGTTAACTGCTGGAGCATTAGCAACACCAGTAGTATTAAGTAGTCCAAATACATATTGGTTTACTCAATTAATTTATCAATGGTTTAATATGAATGATAATTGGTCTAGAGGTTCGGCTTATTCAATTTTACTTCTTACAATTTCAGTTATCTTTGTTCTTTTAATGATGCGGATATTTAAAGTAAAAATTGGTGAGATTATAAGATGAGATCTCAATATTTCTTAAATATTTTATTAGGAGTCTATATTTTTATATTTTTTTCTTATCTTTTTGGTCCATTAATTATTATGAGTATAACATCTTTTAATTCACTAGAGTTTCCATCTATTACCCCTTGGGAATGCTTTAGCTGGAGATGGTTTAATGAAGGAAAAATTGCTTATGATGGCCAGCATTTAGCTGGTTTGGCCACAGATTGGAGATTACATGATGGTTTAATAAAAAGTCTAATAATAGGAATAGGTGTAGTTTTATTATCAGTTCCTATTGGTATGGCAGCTGCTATTGTTTTAACACAAGTCCATAGCAGATTAAGAACTATTTTTTATTCAGTATCTATAATGCCAGTTTTATTTCCTGGAGTTATAATAGGAATTTCTACAGTTGTACTCTGGGATCGAATTGCCACTATTGGTGGAGAAGGATTTATTGCTGACTTAGGAAGAAATGGAATATTTTTAACTATTTTAGGTCAAACGTGCTTTATCTCAACATATTGTTTTTTAATTTTTGTTGCTAGATTGCAAAGATTTGACCAAACACAAGAAGAAGCAGCACTTGATTTAGGGGCAAGTCAAACCCAAGTATTTTTTAAAATTTTAATTCCTTATTTAATGCCTGCAATAGCTTCCTCAGCAGTTATTGCTTTTTTAGCATCATTTGAAAATTATAATACTACAGTATTTAGCATTCTCTCTGAGCAAACTTTAACTACTGTAATTGCATCTAAGGTTAGATTAGGTATTAGTCCTGCAATAAGCGCACTTGCTTTGGTTATTATTGCAATAACCTTGATAGCAGCAATTATTTATGAAATTTTAAGAAGACGTGAGGATAAAAAGAAAAAAGAAAAACAAAACTTACTTCTTTATGAAGAAACTAAAGATAGTCGTTTGAAAAAAGAAGAAAAAAAATTATTTAAAGTTCCAAAATCGATATATGTAAGTTTATTTGTGTTAATAATTGGAATTTTTAGCTTTAATCAAATTGTTAAAAATGGTTTGTATGGGTCTGAGTGTGTAGCAGCCGCAGAAACTGCAAAAAAATCTAAATTTTCTGAACAACTGAAATTGCTTCAACAAAATGCAGATGCTGTAGATGAAAAATCATTAGAAGGAGGAGAATTAGGGGGCAACAAAGATTATGGAGACATATTTGGAGATGTAAATCTATTCAAAGATTTTGGTGGATTTGATACAAAAGAAGAAGATTAATAAATTTCTTTTATATTCTTGAATCATAATATTTAAAAAAGTTAATTTAATGGAAATTGTAAAAAAAGAATTAGGTATTGTTAATAATAAAAAGATTTGTTCTATTAAATTTAAAAACAAAAATAATTATTCAGTAACATTTTATAATATTGGAGGATATATACATCAAATATTTATCCCTTATTTTAAGGATCCTTCTATTACTGAGGATGTTTTGTTAGGTTATAAAAATTTAGAGGATTGTAATATTTCTAATGGATATTTTAATGCTATTATCGGACGAGTAGCAGGAAGAATCAGCAATGCAAAATTTTCTTTAAAAAATAAAGAATACAAACTTTATACAAATACTTCTCCACATCATTTACATGGTGGCAAAGAAGGCTTTAATAAAAAAATATGGTTAATTGAAAGTATTGATGAAGATGCGAACACTTTAAAATGTTCAATGTTATATTTATCGAAACATATGGAAGAAAATTATCCAGGAAATTTAAAATGCAGAACTATTTATTCATTAAATAATGACAATGAGTTTTCAATATCTTTTGAAGCCGAATCTGATCAAGATACAATTGTTAATATAACTAATCACAACTATTGGAATTTTCATGGTCATAAAGATTATTTTAAAAATATTACAAATCATAGCGTTTTAATCAATGCTAATAAATTTTGTGAAATTGATAAAAATTATATTCCTACTGGAAAAATATCTTTAGTAAAAAATACTAAATATGATTTTAATAGTATGCACAATATTACTCAAAATTTTTTAGACAAAGGAGGCATCGATCATAATTATGTTTTAAAAAATTCTAATTTAAATAGCCCGGATGGAATAATTTTTTCTAATTTAACTGGCATGGGTGTTGAATATTTTACTGATCAACCTGGAATGCAATTTTACACAGGTAATATGATTGATGAAAATTTTAAAGGTAAATATAATAAAGTTTATAAAAAGAATTTTGGTATGTGTTTAGAGCCTCAAATTTTTCCTGATGCTATAAATAATTCAAATTTTCCTTCTGCAGTAATTAATTCTGGTGAAATTTACAAATCTAAAATTATAATGAAGTTAAAAAATAACTTTATAAGTTAGCTTTAGTCATTGTGCATAGAATCTCAAAAGTAATTGTAGCACCTACTAAAGAAGTCATATTGTTTACATCAAAGGGTGGTGAAACTTCAACAACATCAGCTCCTATAAAATTGATTGTATTTAGTTCTCTAATTATTTGTTGAGATTCCCTTACATTAAAGCCCCCTACTTCAGGCGTACCTGTTCCAGGTGCGTGAGTAGGATCTATACCATCTATATCAAAAGTTAAATATGATGGAGAGTCTCCTAGAACATCTTTAACAATCTTCATTACTTCCTTTAAGCCCATTTTATAATAATCATCAATACTAATAATTGTTATTCCTTGGTCTTTAGCCCAAGTCATATCATTGGGATCATATAAGCCACCTCGTATTCCAACCATTACATATCTTTTAGGATCAATTAAGTTTTCTTCAACTGCTCTTCTAAAAGGTGTTCCATGTGTATATTTATATCCTCCAAAATAAGTATCCCATGTATCTGAATGAGAATCAAATTGAAATAAACCTATCGGTTTTTCTTTAGCAAGCGCTCTTAGTATAGGAAGAGATATTAAATGGTCTCCGCCAACTGATAATGGTATTGTTTTTGAAGAAACAACTGATTCGTAAAATTTTTTTATTTTCTCTAAAGAGTCTTGAAGATCTGCAGGATTTACGGGACAATCGCCAACATCTGCAATATTAAAAATATCGTAAGGACTTTTAAGAGAGATAGGATGATAAGTTCTAATGAGTGAGGAAGCATTTCTAACCTCTCTTGGACCATGCCTTGCTCCAGGTCTATTAGTTGTACCTCCGTCCCAAGGAACTCCACAAATACAATAATCTAATTTTGAGAGATCTTTTATTAATGGCAATCGAAAAAAAGTTGCAATATCTGCAAAACGTGGAATTTCCATGCTCGAAATAGGTTTTATTGTTGTCATAAAATTTAATATTATTAATATTAATTAATATAAGTATTAACAAGTAAGAAACATATAAATATTATGAATTTTACAAAATTTCCAACAAATTTATCAAAATATGAAATTGAAGCAGTTTGTAATCAACTGAAGGATAGTCAGATTCCTGATATTTCTTTGCCTGCACAAAATGGAAATTTACTTAGACTATTTAGAACTGACACATTTCGTTTGGTGATATATTGTTTTCCGATGACTGGACATCCTGATAAACCTCTCCCCAAAAACTGGAATAAGATTCCTGGTGCAAAAGGATGTTCTCTTCAAAATTGTACTTTTAGAGATAATTATAATGAATTAATTGTCCAAAATTCTTTACCTATAGGAATTTCAACACAATCAGTAGAAGATTTAAGAGAAATGACTATTCGTTTAAAAATCCCATATGATATATTAAGTGATAATCAACTTAAATTTGCTAAATCTTTAAAATTACCAACTTTTTCAATAGAAAATAAAATATTTATTGAAAGACTAACTTTAATAATTGAGAAATCAGTGATACAACATGTATTTTATCCAATTTTTCAACCTGAAAAACATATTGAAGAAGTATTGGATTGGCTAAGTAAAAATTGAAATGTTCAAAATTATAAAATTAATAATATTTATTTTATTTTTTTCTAAGTTTAGTACTGCAGAAACAAATACAGACCAATGGCTTGATAGTGATAAAACTTATAAAGATTTGATAGAAGATGGATATGAAGTTAAATCTTATGATTCTACTACAATAAAAACTGACAATGGATTAACAATTATAATGTTTGTTACAGTATTGCAAAAAAATAAAGATGTTTATGAATGCCAGGAATATCAAACTTTAGATGGCAATATGCAAACTCTAAATTTATCAGTTATATGCAAAGAATTAACCCAACCTTATCAAAGAGGTATTGGTACTTAATTTTCATAATATTCTAAAAAAAACCATTGCAGAGCTAATAAAGTAGCTGCATTAATTATTTTTTTCTTTTTTATTAAATTTTTAATTTCCTTTATCGAATAACTTTTAACAAGAATATCTTCATTTTCGTTTTTTTGACCAAAAATTTTTTCTCCTTCAAAAGAATCTACCTTGGCTAAAAAAAAATGATAATAAGACTCAGAAGATCCTGGCGCAGGATAATATGAATAAATCTCTCTAAGCTCTTTTACAGAACATCCGGTTTCCTCCAAACATTCTCTTCTAGCTGCATCAGAGGGTGTTTCTCCACTATCTATCATTCCCGCAACAATTTCTAATATTATTGGATCATGTTTCCTTTTTATTATTCCGGGCCTGAACTGTTTCAGCAATAATATTCTTTTTTTAATTGGATCATAAGGCAAAACAGTTGATACGTGAGCACCACCAAAGATTTCTCTTTTTATTTCTGAGCTCCAATTACCATCATGTTTTTTGTGAATTAAATTTATCTGTTTTAAATAAAAAAACCCTTTATGAAGTATCTTTGAATTAATAATTTTGTATTTTGAACTCATAATATATTATTTAATTGAAATTAATTATACTCTATATATTTAAATTAATATGACTAAAGCATTAATTGGAGCAGGATGTTTCTGGGGAATTGAAGAATATTTCAGAAAATTAAATGGGGTTATGGATACCAAAGTAGGCTACTCTGGAGGACACACTAAAAACCCATCTTATGAAGAAGTATGTGCAGGTAATACTAATCATGCAGAAGTAGTTCAAATTATATTTGATGAAGAGCTTATAACTTATGAAAATATTCTTGATCATTTTTGGAAGTGTCATGATCCAACACAGTTGAATCGTCAAGGTTTTGATATAGGTAGTCAATATCGATCTGTTATTTATTATTTTACTGATGACCAACAAAAATTGGCAGAAAAGTCTAAAAACAAAAAACAAACTTTACTAAATAATAAAATTGTTACCGAAATTGATAAAGCAAAAAATTTTTTTTTAGCTGAAGAATATCATCAGCTTTATATTAAAAAAAGAGCTTAAACTGAAAACTAAAATTACTATAGATATATATTCTGATACAGTATGCCCCTGGTGTTATATTGGTTTGAGCATACTGAAAGCAGCAATGTCTGATTTTCAACCAAGAATATTTAATTTAACCTGGCGTCCTTTTCAATTAAACCCTGATATGCCATTAGTTGGCATTGATAGGCAAAAGTACTTAAAATTAAAGTTTGGAAGTGAAGAAAAAGCAAAAAATATTTATAAACAAATTTATGAGGTTGGTTTAAAAAATAATATTCATTTTCAATTTGAAAAAATTTCTACAACACCTAACTCATTTGCATCCCACAAACTTCTTGCTATAGCTTTTAAAATGAAAAAACAAACAGAAGTAGCTGAGACTTTATTTTATAATTTTTTTATTGAAGGAATTGACATAGGTAATATTGAAGAACTAGTAAGAATTGCTAAACAACATAATATTTATGATAAAAATACCACTTATTACCTAACCTCTATAGAAGACAAAAAAAATTTAGTAGCTGAAGAAGTACATGCTCGTGAGTTAGGCATAACTGGAGTGCCATGTTTTATAATTAATAAGAGATATGTTATGTTTGGAGCACAAGATAAAAATAAGTTTTTGGAAATCTTTAAAAAAGTAAGCAATGAATAGTGATTTTTATTATGCATTAACTATTGGATGGAGCATATTGCTAGTTTTTTGGTTTATTTCAGTGATATTTATTTTTTTACGGAAAACTCCAAAAACGAAACTAACTAGAAGACTAAATTTTCAAGTTATTTTTGTTTTTCTGATGGGTTACTTTTTAATTAATTTATTTACTTAATCCGATTCGTTTTTTTTATAAATTTTAAATAAGATTATTACTATATATAGTATGGGGTTATTAAGATAATACTAAGATATTGATTTTTAACAATATTTTAAATTTCTATATTGATTCATTAATATTCTATCCCTATATAGTCACTGAAGATTATAAATATTTTCCAAATAATACAGGGTAGAAGATGTCAATTATTAAGAATTATCTAAAACAACACAAGGTTACACATACTTTTTCAAGCTGTCAGTGGCCTATTGGAGATCCACAAGAAAAAGATTTTCATTTTTGTGATGCTAAAAATGTAGCTGGAAAGCCATATTGTCAGGCGCATTGTGATATAGCCTATATTGATGAAAGAGAATTGAAAAAGGAAAAAGAAGCTCAAAAAAATCGCAAAATTGCAGCTTAACTTTTTTACAAAATTTTATAGGGCTGCCTTTCTAAGGTGGCCTTTTTTACAAAGTTGACTTTATAAATATTTATCATAAAATTAAATGAATTTTAAAAATTTAATATGCTGCATAGTGTTTTAAAGAAAATTAAATTTAAAGGACGTTTGGAAATCATTGATTCCAAAAATAAGAAATATATTTTTGGTAGTGGAAATGAATTTGTTAAAATACGTTTGACTAACAGATCGATTGAAAAAAAACTTTTCTATAATCCTAGCTTATATCTAGGAGAAGGATATATGAATCAGGAAATCATTATTGAGGAAGGCACTTTAGATGATTTTTTGAAAATAATTACAGCATGTTACGACGAATATATAAAAAATAATAATTTTTTTAGCTTATATGAGTCTATTTCTTCATTTTTTAAACCGCTTCAACAAATCAATAAATTAGTACAATCTAAAAAAAATGTTGCACATCATTATGATTTGAATGAAAAAATGTACAGATTATTTTTAGATAAAGATATGCAATATTCATGTGCGTATTTTCATAATCAAAATATAAGTTTAGATCAGGCTCAAATTGACAAAAAAAAACATATTATTGAAAAATTGCAAATTAAAGAAAACATGTCTGTTTTAGATATAGGGTGTGGCTGGGGTGGCATGGCTATTCAAATAGCTAAAGATACAGGCGCTAGTGTAAAAGGCATTACTCTTTCTGAAAATCAATATTCGACTGCAAAAAAAAGAGCTCAAGAAGAAGGATTGAATGAAAAAGTTACTTTTGCTCTGCAGGATTACCGCCAGGAAAAAAATTTTTATGATCGTATAGTTTCTGTTGGAATGTTTGAGCACGTGGGAGTTAGTTACTTTCCCACATTTTTTTCTAAAACTTATGAATTATTAAAAGATTCAGGTATTTTTTTATTGCATACTATTGGTCAAAAAACAAAACCAAGTGCTACTAGCCCATGGATAAGAAAGTATATTTTTCCAGGAGGATATATTCCATCTTTGTCTGAAATTCTTAAAATTACAGAAAAACAAAATATTATCATTACTGATATAGAAATTTTGCGTTTACATTATGCTTATACTCTAGATCACTGGTATAAAAATACTATGAAACACAAAGAAAAGATAATTAATATGTTTGATGAAAGATTTTTACGAATGTGGGAATTCTATTTGCTAATAAGCAAATATTCATTTATCAATATGGGTAATGTAGTTTTTCAAATACAAATAGCTAAAAATATCAACAATTTACCTCTAACTCGTAATTATATTTATAATTAAAATAGATTTTTAAGCATAACTGCCTTAATTTATTTACAAATATAATATATCAAAGGATTATATCTAGAGGAATTTATGCAGGGATCATTAAATAAATATACTGTAAGAGTAAGTGTTTTTTTAATATTGATTCTAATTATTGTTGTTTTTTTATATCCTGTTTTACAAACAGCGTTTTTATCTAATGTATATATCAATATCATTATCGTTCTTTCACTTATTTTTGGATTAATATTTAATTTTTATAATCTATTAAAAATGCACAATGATTATCGTTCTTTAGTAAGTTTTGATATTAATAATTCTCCAAAGATTTTTCTAAAATCATCAGCAATGATTAAAAATTTACCACAAGAAATGCACGAAATAGATGGAAGGTATTCATTTAAAAGTTCTACAATTGAAAAAATTTTGGAGAGGATTGATATCAGTATGATTAGCATAAGAGAAACTTCTCGATACCTTGTGGGGTTATTAGTTTTTTTAGGTTTGCTTGGAACATTTTGGGGATTACTTAAAACGATAGGGTCTGTTGGAAATGTAATAGGTGGCTTAGGAATAGATGACACTAATCTTGCTGGTTTTTTTAATAATTTGAAAGATGGTTTAAATGCACCACTGCAAGGAATGAGCATAGCTTTTTCAAGTTCTCTCTTAGGTTTAGCAGGCTCATTAATCTTAGGTTATGTTGATTTAAATTTAGGACAAGCTCAGAACAGCTTCACTCAATTTTTAGAAAAAACATTACAAAAAAATAGTTCTCCAGACTTTATAAATTCAAACTCATCTGACCATTCAACACTATTAGCCATGCAAAAAATTTATGATAACTTAGACAATCTAGTTTTTTCTCTAAAAGAGAACTCACAGAGTCAAAGCCAAATTTTTTCTTACATGAAGTCTTTAACTGATCAAATTAAAGAATTAAACTCTAATTCAAGAGAGCAAGATAAAAAAATATCTAATTTTCTTTCAACACAACTAAATACTCAAGCAAATATGCTTCAATTGACCAATCAGTTAAATAAGGAAGGATTAATTGATAAAAAAACAAAAAAATATTTTGAAAATATAGACAAAGGAATACAGCAGCTCCTTACTAATCTTAAGAAGAAATAAAAATGTCTGTTAGATCGATACGTTATCGACATAATGAGTCTAATAATCTATGGCCAGGATTTGTTGATGTTTTGGCAACATTATTAATAGTAATTATATTTGTCTTAATGATTTTTACTGTTTCACAGATTTATTTGAGTGATGCTATTTCTGGTCGAGACAAGGCTCTTGAAAATTTAAGAAAACAAATAAACGAACTATCAAATTTATTAGTCTTAGAATCTGAAGATAAGAAAAATGTGATCACTAGTCTAGAGAAGACGCAAGAAGAATTACAACAAACACAAAAAAACCTATCTAATCAAGAATCTATTTCTAAAGATTTGCAGACAAATATTGCAAAAAAAGAATCACAATTATTTGTTCAAGATCAAAATATAATTGCATTAGGCGATCAAATTAAAGAACTCTTAGTTGAATTAAGAATTGTGGCTAAAGCATTAGAAACTTATGAAGGAGTTGAAATAACTTCATTAGAAACAAGCGGACTAGGAGAAAGAATCAACAAAGCTTTAGCTACAAGGATAGACCAACTTAACCAACTAAATTCTGATTTAGCAATTAGTGAAAAAAATCTTAATGATAAGATTAATCTTCTTAATTCAACTAATACTAAATTAGAAAAAAGTGAAAAAAATCTCAATGATAAGATTAATCTTCTTAATTCAACTAATACTAAATTAGAAAAAAGTGAGGCAAGTCTTCAAATAAAAATAAATGAGTTAAATAATTTAAATAAAAATTTGTTAGCTATAAATGAAAGTCTTGGACTTGAAGATGCTGATTTATTAGAACAATTAGCTGCGATACAAAAGAAAAATGAATTATTAGAGATTTCTCAAAAAGAAACCTTGAATGCTTTGAATATAATTGAAGAAGTAAATAATGAACTTTTATTAAAAGATGAGGCCTTAAAAGATCAAATTTCTCAATACCAAGCTATAACAAAAGATCTTTTAGCAATTAATGACACTCTTGGTTTAAATGATGCATCTTTATTAGAACAGTTAGAAGCAATTCGAAATAAAAATAAAAAATTAGCTGAATTGAATTTAAGTCTAGTAGAAAAAGATTCTACCATTTTTAATTTAAGAGGAAAAATTTTAGAATTAAATAATATTTTGTCATTAAGTGAAGAAAAGCAAACTGTTCAAGAAGAACAAATAGCAAAACTTAGTCAAAATTTAAATCTTTTAGAATCTGAAAAAACAATTATCGAAGAACAATCTGCAAAATCAATTTCTGAAATGCAAGAACGTTCAAATGAAACTTTAAAGCAAGTAGCATTTTTATCAAATGAAATAGATCTTCTTAAAGAAGAAATTAATATTTTAAATGCAGCATTAGAGTCAAATGAACAATCCATTTTAACAAAAGAATTGGAAATAGAAGTTTTAGGAGAACGGTTAAATAAAGCTCTAACTTCAAAAGTTTTTGAATTGCAAAAATATCGTTCTGAGTTTTTTGGTAAACTAAAAGATATTTTGGGAGATCGAAAGGATATAAAAATAGTTGGTGATAGATTTATATTTGAATCTGAACTACTTTTTGATTCTGGATCAGCAAATTTACAAGAAGAGGGAATGAACAAGTTAAAAGAAATAGGTTTAAGTCTTAAAGAAACAACAAATCAAATTCCTTTAGATATTAATTGGATAATACAGGTAGAAGGTCACACAGATAAAAGACCAATTCAAACAGCTAAATATCCTTCAAATTGGGAACTTTCATCGGCTAGAGCAAACTCAGTTTTAAAACTTCTTTTAGACCTCGGTTTTCCACCAAATCGCCTTTCAGCAACAGGATACGGGGAATTTTATCCTATAGCAAAAGGTGAATCTGTCGAGGATTTGCAACAAAACAGACGTATTGAATTAAAATTAACATCAAGATAGTTTGACATAAAGAAAACATAAATGAGGAGTAATTTAAATAATAAAATGATTAGATTATTTTTTTTACTTTATTTTATTTTGTTTTCTCACAAAGTATTTTCTGCTTGTAATGATCAACCTTCTAATGAAGTGGATTGGACAAATTGTAATTTTGTTGAAAGTTTAGATTTGTCAGGCGTAGCTCTTGCTGGAGCTCAAATGTCAGGAGTTAATTTAGCTTTAGCAAATATAGAAAAATCCCAAATAAACAATGCCAATATGGCATACGGTAATTTTATATTTACTAATTTTAATAATTCAAATTTATTTTCATCTAATATGCAATATGCCAATTGCAATAATGCTAATTTTGATAATTCGAATTTAGCTAAGGTAAATTTTGAAGGAGCTAATCTATTTTCAGCTACATTCAAGGGAGCAAATTTATTTGAAGTAAATCTAAAAGGAGCCAATATTACAGGAGCAATTTTTGATGAATCAAATTTGTCAGGAGCAATATGGATAGATGGTAAAACTTGTGCTCTAGGTTCAGTTGGTACATGCAATTAATTTCTCTAATTATATCAATTCTTTTCTTATCTTCATGTTTTAATTCACAAATTAAATCAAAGTCCTACAAAAAATCAGAAAAGGCAAATTCTTCAATATTAATTAATCAAAAATCTGGTATTGTTATTAATAATTAAAACGCATAAATTTTTAACAAAACTATTGGAGATTATAAATTTTAAATGAAAAATAATTCATATGTGTTTGCATTTATTGTAGTTTTTTTGGCAGGATTGTCTTGGAGCTTTGGAGCTGTTGTTGTTAGACATATGGAAAATGCCAATTATTATGTATTTCAATATTTATTTTATAGAGGTATTTCAATTGCACTAATTCTTATATGTTATTTAGTAATAAAAGAAGGTCTAGGTTTTTATAAAAATTTTTTAAAAATAGGATTGTCAGGAGTTTTAGGTGGAATATTTTTAGCAACTGCTTTCACAGGTTTTATTTATTCTATTACAATAACTACAGCAGCTGTTACGTTATTTATGTTAGCTGCAATGCCTTTTATTGCTGCAATTTTTGGTTATATTTTTTTAG
>MDSW01024130.1_pt1 | contig 12395 bp, 12 predicted proteins | sample 811171 | NCBI WGS metagenome assembly MDSW01 (sample SAMN05326641, study PRJNA326480) | marine metagenome | isolation source: seawater | place: Atlantic Ocean: North West | collected 2012
AGTTACACATGCGCTAAGTAAAAATAAGCTTGACCCGAGAATTAAACTTGAAAGTCTGATTTTTTTCATTTTTCAGGGATCCTCACTGATTTTTATTTAAAAAGTATGTTAGTGTTTTTTTATAAAGTGACAATTTTTTTTAAATACTGTCTATAAAGCTTTACCTAGTGTTAATGCTGGGGTTAACACCCTCATAATCTAAAATAGCAGATTTTACTGTATTGCCCCAGCGGTAGCCACCTAAACCGCCTGACTTTTGTAAAACGCGGTGACATGGTATTATAAAACCAATTGGGTTTCGTCCAACAGCTGTGCCAATCGCGCGTACTGCTTTTGGACGATTTATTGATTTAGCAATCTCTGTATAAGTAGATCGATAACCAGGAGCAATTTCTAGTAAAGCTTTCCAAACAGCGATTTGAAACTTTGTACCAACTACATTTAATTTAATATTACCTTTTCCGATAAAGGCTGCTTCAATCCAGCCTTCTAAAGGTTTTGGAGTAGTTTTAAAATGGGCGCTTGGCCATCTTTCTATCAAGTTCTGTCTAGTTGCAGTACGACCAATTTCTTTTGAAAAGCCTAGGCCCATCAAGCCTTCATTCGTACCCATTGCGATTATTTCTCCAAAGGGAGTTGCAAACCAGGACTCGTAAATTTCCATAACATTATATTTTGCGATGTCTTGATTGCCATCAACTGTTTTCCAATTAATGGATAAAGTTTTGTTTTGTAATTTATTTGGAGCCATGGATGTCACATCATCTTCTTGCATAATTCTCAAAAAAAGTAAGCTAAAAATTTTAGATGTGGTTTGATTTAGGTTTTCTATTTGCAAACCAATTTAACTATTAAACTCATGTAGCAAATTTAAAATTCTAGTTTTGTTTATAATATGAATTTGTTAGAAATCTTAAGTGTGTAGTAGGTTTATGACAGTTAATTGAATGTACTTTCTTGCTCGCTGTAAATAGAGGTAAAATCAATAGCTTTAATAAAAACAAATTATATAAATTTAAGGATTATTATCAGTGAAAAAAAAATACGAAGTTGTTGGCATTGGAAATGCAGTATCTGATGTAATCGCTATTACGACCGATGAATTTCTGATTGAAAATCAAGTAGAAAAAGGGATCATGCAACTGATTGATGAGCCACGAGCGATGGCATTATTTACTGCTATGCAGGAACGGGCTGAAACACCCGGTGGCTCAGTAGCAAACACAATTTCGGGACTTGGCTCTCTAGGAATCAGTACTGCATTTATCGGCAGGGTTGCAGATGATGATTTAGGTTTATCTTACGCTAATGCCATGACGGCGGAAGGAACAGATTTTCCTAATTCCCCAATCGTGAATGCTGATTTACCTACCTCACGATCAATGATTTTTGTTTCTCCTGATGGAGAACGGTCAATGAATACCTATTTAGGGATTTCTTCTGATGTCAGCCCTTTAGATGTACCCGAGGAAATAGTTTCAAATTGTACCTTTCTATTTCTTGAGGGTTATCTTTTTGACAAAGATCCTGGAAAAGCAGCGTTTCGGAAGGCAGCAGATGAAGCCAAAAAGTCTGGAGCGCGTGCTGGAATATCACTATCGGATCCGTTCTGTGTGGACCGACATCGAGATGATTTTCGTACTTTGGTTTCTGGTCCATTAGACTACTTTTTATGTAACGAAGAAGAATTGAAGTCACTTTATCAAACTGATGATTTTAATGATGGACTGAAAAAGGGTGCCTTTGACTGTGATTTAGTGGTTTGTACTCGATCTTCGAATGGCGTTTCAATTTGTCAAGGCAGCTCTCGTTGGGACGTTCCTGTTGTTCCTGTAACACCTGTTGATGCGACAGGAGCTGGAGATCAATTTGCAGCTGGTTTTTTGTTTGGTTTAGTAAAAGAATTTGATCTTGAAACCTGTGGTAAAATAGGTGGAATTGCCGCGGGCGAAGTTATTGGGCATATTGGTCCACGGGCTGCAATTTCTATTAGTGATATACTGAAAGAAAAAGGCATATTATAATTAAATTAGTAAAAAACTTACGTATGGGTACGGGCAAGGAAATCTAATAATGGCTTATGTTTACGACGACCAAAATATATTTGCTAAAATTTTGCGTGGAGAAATTCCTAATACTACAGTTTTAGAGACAGATCATTGTTTAGCTTTCAGAGACATAAATGCTCAAGCTCCAGAGCATGTTCTTGTGATCCCAAAAGGGCCGTATGTTTGTTTCGATCATTTTGCAAACAATGCAAGTGATGCTGAAATTTTAGATTTTACACGTGCGATAGCAAAAGTGACGGGTTCCCTAAAAGTTGATTTTGGTGGAGGTGGTAATGGTTATAGATTGATTGCAAATTCTGGTAAGGATGGCATGCAGGAAGTACCTCACCTTCATGTCCACGTTGTGGCTGGGCGATCACTTGGCAGAATGTTAAGCTGACCCAATTTTTTTATTTTGTGATTTCAAGAAATACATCATGTAAGTCCGGTTGTTCGGTCTGAATGTCCAAAATACTCACATTAGCTGCCTTAAGTGCATCAAGGATTTGGCTTGGTGATGTAGAGTTTCGATTATAAGAAAAGGCCATTTGACCATTGTCCCGCATAATTAGATTTACGCCGTTGGGCAGATCGATATTTTTTGCCGACTCAACATGAACAATTAATGTTTTATTGTCGAGCTTTGAAAGCAAATTGGCCGTTGTATCTAAGGCGCGTATTTTACCCTCATGCATTATTGCAATTTGATCACACATTTCCTGTGCTTCTTCGAGATAATGAGTGGTAAGAATAACGGTCATTCCATCTGAATTGAGTTTCCGAACATTTTCCCAGAGAGTTTGCCTCAGAGTAATGTCAACGCCTGCAGTGGGTTCGTCGAGCACCAAAATCTGGGGGCTATGCACCAAAGCTTTCCCTAAGAGCAAACGTCGTCGCATGCCACCTGACAAATTGCGTGAGTACGCATTAGATTGATCCTCTAAACCAACTAAACGTAAAATTTCGTCAGTTTTTCGTTGGTGTTTTGGGACACCGTAAAGGCCAGCTTGCATATCTAATGAAGCGCTAGGCGTAAAAAAAGGATCAAGGTTTAATTCTTGGGGCATTACTCCGATTGCTGCACGTGATTGGCGAGGGTTCTCATCTTGGTCGAATCCCCAAATATTGACTGTTCCTGAGGTTTTTTTTACCAGACCTGCCAAGATATTGATTAATGTGGATTTTCCTGCACCATTTGGTCCTAGTAATCCGAAAATTGATCCCGTTGGAATATCTAAATTAATTCCAGCAAGAGCGATTTTTGGATTATTTCTTTTGGATCCTGCGTAGGTTTTTTCTAGTCCCCTCAATTCAATTGCGTTTTGTGACATGTAAGGTCTTTCAAAGTACTTGTGGGCTGTTCTTATTTTGGTATCTTACTAATGCACATATGCTGGGTTTTGCCCGACAGCAACCGAAAGGCTCAAAATGATAACACAAGCACCTGAAATTAAGATAGTAGATACTTTTCGAGTGGCATGTGATGGCGGGGAGGGTGCTCTAGGGCATCCGCGTGTTTGGTTGCAAATTTCGAGTAAAGAGGGTTGGGTTGAATGTCCTTACTGCGACGCAAAAATAGTACACAAAGATTTTGAGGATAGGATCTAAAAAATTTTTGAAAATCAGTTTGATAAAATTAAACTCTTGGGGCAACTTTATATTTTTTTAAAATAAAGTCAGGAAACACCAGACCAAGGGCTCATGCAATCGATAGACAAAAAGAAAAGTGCTAATCAAAAGAAGTAGAAGTGGCAGGTTTAATAAGTCTTGCTATAAACTTAAAAATAATAACCCAGGGACATTATCCTCATGGCATTTGGAAAAGGGCATAATCTTCATTTGATAGATGGCTCTGCATTTATCTTTCGTGCTTATCATGCACTACCACCACTGACACGAAAGTCAGATGGCCTTCCTGTTGGTGCGGTTGCTGGTTTCTGTAACATGTTGCAGCGATATGTGGAGGGTAATAAGGGCCCAGATGCTCCCACTCATGTTGCGGTAATTTTTGATTATTCTGGAAAATCTTTTCGAAATGAAATGTATGACCAATATAAAGCAAACCGGCCACCAGCACCGGAGGATTTGATACCACAATTTCCCCTTACTCGAGATGCGACGCGTGCCTTTAATATCGCTTGCAAAGAGATTGAAGGATTTGAGGCCGATGACATAATTGCAACGTTGGCTACTCAAGCTCGAACAGCGGGTGGATCATGTACGATTATTAGCTCGGATAAGGATATGATGCAGCTAGTTGGTAACGGGGTAGTTATGCTAGATGCAATGAAAAATAAACTAATTGACCGTGAAGGCGTGGTCGAAAAATTTGGGGTTTATCCTGAGCGGGTTGTTGATGTGCAAGCGTTGGCTGGAGATAGCGCTGATAATGTGCCTGGAGCTCCGGGAATTGGTATAAAAACTGCTGCTTTGTTAATTAATGAGTACAATAACCTAGAAGACCTCTTGGACCGAGCTGGAGAGATTACTCAACCAAAACGTCGTGAAAGCCTAATAGATAATAGGCTGCAAATTGAGTTATCGAAGAGGTTGGTCACATTAGATTGTAATATGAGCTTGGATTTCACACTTGATGATTTAGAGGTCAAGGATCCGGTACCCCAGGATTTACTAAGATTTTTAGCTGAAATGGAATTCCGAACACTAACAAAACGTTTGGCGGACCAAATGGAAGTGGAAGCTCCACTCATTGAGGGTGCTGTTGTTTCAGAAGGAAACGGACCAGCCTTTGAAACTCCAGCGATAGATGCCTCAAAATATGAAACTATTTGTGATGCCTCCCAGCTGCGAGAGTGGGTAGATCGTATTTATGACTTTGGTTATGTGGCCATAGACACTGAAACCACTGGCCTTAATGATATGCGAGCTGATCTTGTAGGGATTAGCCTTTGTGTTGAGGCAGGAAGTGCAGCTTATCTACCCTTAAAGCATCGTGATGGTGAAGCAGATGATTTGTTTGGAGCCAATACTCTTGTTAAAGGTCAGATGGATATAGATGAGGCACTCGCAATTCTTAAGCCAACTCTGGAAGACACTGCCATTCTAAAAATTGGTCAAAACATGAAATATGACGCCAAAATATTGGCTCGTGTTGGGATTAAAATTGATCCAATTGATGATACCATGCTGATGAGTTACGTACAAAATGGTGGCTTGCATAACCACGGTATGGATTTTTTAAGTGAGCGATACCTGGGTCATGTACCTATCCCAATAAAAACTCTTTTGGGTACTGGGAAAACAGCAATAACTTTTGACAGTGTTCCAATAGATGAGGCTACAAGATATGCGGCAGAGGATGCGGATATTACACTGCGTCTTTGGCAGCATCTAAAGCCTCAATTACACCTTAAAAAAGTTACTAATGTCTATGAAACACTTGAGCGGCCACTAGTCCCGGTATTGGTGGAGATGGAAATGCATGGGATCAAAGTTGATAGGGATACTCTTAGCCAGATGTCCAACGGCTTTGCACAAAAAATGGCATCGCTCGAGTTTGAAATCCATGAGTTGGCAGGCCGTAGTTTTAATTTAGGCTCACCCAAACAACTTGGAGAGGTTTTGTTCGATGAAATGGCTTTGCCGGGGGGGAAAAAGGGTAAAACGGGAGCGTATGCTACGGGAGTTGATGTTTTAGAGGATTTGGCAACAGAGCACATACTTCCGGGACTAGTTCTTGACTGGCGCCAGCTGAGTAAACTAAAATCAACATACACTGACGCTTTGCAAGACCATATTCACCCTGAAACTGGTCGGGTCCATACATCATACTCGATTTCTGGGGCAAGCACTGGGAGACTGTCTTCGACTGATCCTAATCTACAAAACATCCCTATTCGAACGGAAGATGGACGGAAGATACGTCGTGCATTTGTGGCTGATCCTGGAAAGTCTTTAGTTGCCTTAGACTATTCTCAGATTGAACTCCGAATTCTTGCGCATATTGCTGATATAGAGAGTTTGAAGGAGGCCTTTTCTGATGGTGTGGATATTCACGCTCTTACTGCTAGTCAGATGTTTGATGTTCCATTAAATGAAATGACCCCCGAAGTTAGGCGGAAGGCTAAGGCAATAAATTTTGGAGTAATTTATGGTATTTCTGGCTTCGGGTTGGCACGAAATTTAAGAATACCTCGAGCTGAAGCACAAACGTTTATCAACACTTACTTTGAACGTTTTCCTGGAATCCGCACATATATGGATGACACTGTCCTTTTTGCCAAAGAAAATGGGTATGTTAAAACACTATTTGGAAGAAAAATTCACACGCCTGAAATTGGTGCTAAAGGCCCCCAAGCAGGCTTTGCAAAACGTGCGGCTATAAATGCTCCTATTCAAGGTACTGCAGCAGACGTAATTCGACGCGCAATGGTGCGTATGCCTGCTGCCATTGCTCATCTTCCAGCAAAAATGCTACTTCAGGTTCATGATGAATTATTATTTGAGGTAAAAGATACAGCTGTAGATCAACTGAAACTAATTGCAAAAGAAGTTATGGAAAAAGCTAGTTTGCCAGCAATTAAACTGGATGTACCATTAATTGTTGATGCCGGAGTAGGGCAAAATTGGGCTGAAGCTCATTAAAGTTTTATTTATAAATTATAATAAAAAGTTATATGAAAAAACTCATGAAAATAAAGTACAAACAACAGGGGTGACCTAATGGCAAAGCGCAGACTTTCTGCTGAAACCATAGCAGCACAAGCTGGTGGTTACGTCGATCGGGCAAGTGGTGGAGTAGTGCCGCCTATTCAGCCCAGTACTACATTCGTTCGAGATCGTGATTACGAACCTCATGAGAGTGGAAACATCTATGCTCGAGATGATAGTGATACGGTTAAGGAAGCGGAGAATATATTGGCTCGCCTGGATTCTGCCAAGACAGCACTTTTGTTTCCAAATGGTATGGCTGCTATTGCAGCAGTATTCAGGGCGCTACCATCTAATTCAACCGTTATTGTACAATCTCAAATTTATTGGGGTACCACCAAGTGGGTTCGAGAGTTTTGTTCTCGACGTGGATTGGTGTTGGTTGAGAGTGATTTAAGTAAACCAAAAAATTTGGAAAAACTCTGTATGAGCCACAAACCAGAAATGGTTTTTATTGAGACGCCGTCCAATCCTTGGTTGCGCTGCACAGACATCGCTCATGCCTCTAAAACAGTCCAAAATTGTGGTGGACGACTGGTAGTAGACGCAACTGCTGCCACACCAATTTTGACCCGTACTTTAGATTTTGGTGCTGATATTGTGATGCATTCAGCCACAAAGGGGCTGAACGGACATTCAGATGTTTTGGCTGGTGTCCTAGCCACTAATACACCAGATTCGTCTCATTGGATGGCAATTATTGCAGATCGTCATGATGCTGGAGCTGTAATTGGTAGTTTTGAAGCATGGCTACTAATACGTGCTTTGCGTACTTTGCATCTACGCGTTGAACGGATGTCAAAAAATGCCCAAATAGTGGCAGAATATCTTTCAAATCATCCGAAAGTACAAAATGTTTTCTATCCTGGTTTAACCGATTTTGAAGGACATAAAGTTGCAAAGCTGCAGATGACTGGGGGCTATGGCTGCCTTTTATCGTTTTGCATAAAAGGAGATGCTTCAAATGCATTGCGAATTGCTGGCAGGTTAAACCTATTTCATCGCGCAACCTCAATGGGTGGGGTAGAAAGTCTTGTTGAACACAGACATACTATTGAGCCTGATACGGGTATTCCGGAGAATTTGCTGCGGCTTTCTGTTGGTATAGAAAATGTTGATGATTTGATATTAGATCTTGGGCAAGCTTTGGAATGAATTTATTTTTTAATCGAATTTTAGACCTAATAACAATTTGCTGATTATTTTTAACAAACCGTTCAACGTGCTGTCACAGTTTACAGATCATTCTAATAACAATCTTGAACGGGAAACATTATCTTCTTATGTTTCTATTCCTGATGTCTATCCTGCAGGTCGTTTGGATCGTGACAGTGAGGGACTTCTTTTGCTAACCGACAATGGCAAACTCCAAGCCCGTATCAGCCAGCCAGAGAATAAAATGCCTAAAACTTATTGGGTACAAGTAGAAGGCATCCCAGCAACAGATAAAATTTCCAATTTAGAGGAAGGGGTGCTTTTGAGGGATGGTATGACCAGTCCTGCAAAAGCTCGTATTATATCTGAACCAAAAAACCTTTGGACCCGTAATCCACCTATTCGCAAACGCAAAACAGTATTAGATAGTTGGATTGAATTGACTGTTTTTGAGGGTAAAAACCGGCAGGTTCGACGCATGACAGCGGCAATAGGTCACCCAACGCTTCGTCTTATCAGGGCACAAATAGGGATTTGGTCTTTAGATGGTTTACAGCCTGGTGAATATTACTCCGTCACGTAATGGCTTTGCAAAATCTACCATTAGATTAGAGTGAGACTATGCAACAGCTAAATCTTAATATCGATAATGGGTTGGCCACCGTCACTTTAAATCGACCAGAAAAGAAAAATGCTCTGTCAGAAATTTTGTTTGAGGAGCTTTTTGAGGTGGGTAGCAATCTTCAGAAAACTGAACACTTACGTGCTGTTATCTTAACCGGTGCTGGCGATGATTTTTGTGCAGGAATTGATTTAAAATTTTTGCAGACACTTTTACCACGTTTAGAGGAAGTTAGAGTGAAAATGCGCAATCCAGCAACGGGTGAGCTTGCTAATTGGTTTCAAAGACCTTGCTATATTTGGCGCCAACTTAACGTCCCAGTAATTGCAGCCATAGAGGGAATTTGTATTGGTGCTGGATTGCAGCTAGCTTTATCTGCAGATGTTCGTTTAGCGGGCCCGTCGACACGCATGGGTATTATGGAAGCTAAATGGGGTCTAATTCCTGATATGGGAATTACTCAAGCACTTCCTCAGCTAATGAGGGCTGATCAGGCTAAGGAATTAATGATGACGGCCCGTATATTGGATGCAAAGACATCAGAAAAAGCTGGTCTTATTACTCGAGTTGTTAATAACCCTTTAGCAGCTGCAAAAGATTTGGCTAAAGAGATCATGGGTCAGAGTCCGGAAGCCGTTAATGGCAGTAAAGCCCTTATAGATCAGACATGGAACTTGTTGCCAGGCTCTGGTTTGGCCATTGAAGCGCAGATACAGTCTGAAATTATGGGCAGTCCAAACCAGATTGAAGCTGTTTTAGCTGGAATGGCAAAACGCCCTGCGAAATTTAAATAAGTACTAAATTAGAAATTAAACTTTATGGAAATTAAGGCTTTTGAAGCAAATAAAAATTAGCACCAGTTACCAGTTGTTAAGTCTCTAAATCATTAGATGGTATGATGGGAAAGAAGGTCTCTTTTGAAATTAAGCCGAACCAACTTTGACCATCAAGACTTTTATGTATGCCGATATCCACCAAGCGGTAGAAACTTTTTCGATCGATAAGGGCTTCAAGTTCACTGCGAACAAGAATGTATGGTGAAGGTTCTCCTGTTAGTTCATTGCGTTCAATCCGAATTGGATTTTTTGGACCAGCAATCATTTTGTCACCAACGTGCGTAGTAAAATGCAAGTCTCCATCAATCTGGTCGAAATCTACTGCCACGAAGGGTGCATCGTCTACAATTATTCCAACTTTTTCAACGGGGGTCACAAGAAAATATTTGCCCTTCTCACGTTTTAAAATTGAAGAAAACAATTTTACCAATGCTGGCCTGCCAATTGGTGTTCCGAGATAAAACCAAGTTCCATCTCTAGCAATTCGAATATCAAGGTCCCCACAAAACGGTGGATTCCAAAGATGCAGAGGTGGTAAACCCCTTCTTTTTTTTGCAGCATTAACACTTGCAACAATGTTATCCGCTGATGGGGTTTTTAAAATTTTTTCACTCAACTCTTTCCGCCCCTTTTCGCCGTGCTAACCTATATATAGAAAAGTTATAATTTATATAAGGCACCATCATGGCTGAACCAGATTCGCTTGTCACGCAAATAAAGAAACTCGGTGAAAAACTTGATGAAGCACGAGCGATGATCAGTCAGGTTTTTATCGGCCAAGATCGGGTCGTTGATCTCGCTTTAATAACGATCTTAAGCGGTGGTCATGGAATTTTGGTAGGATTGCCGGGTTTGGGTAAAACCCAGTTAGTAGAAACGCTTTCAATTGTTATGGGCTTAGATGGCAATCGTGTACAATTTACGCCTGACTTGATGCCAGCTGATATTTTGGGTTCTGAAGTTTTAGATACGGCGTCAGATGGGACAAAGTCTTTTCGATTTATAAAGGGGCCAGTTTTTTGCCAGTTGCTCATGGCTGATGAAATAAATCGTGCCAGTCCGCGAACGCAGTCCGCACTGTTGCAAGCTATGCAAGAAAAAGAAGTCACAATTGCGGGGCAAAATTGGCAGTTAGGATCCCCGTTTCATGTTTTAGCAACTCAAAACCCGATTGAACAGGAGGGCACTTACCCGCTACCAGAAGCACAGCTGGATAGGTTTTTATTGGAAATCCAGGTCCAATATCCTGATCGTATGGCCGAAAAAGACATCTTACTGGCGACCACCGGGGTAGAGGAACCGGCTTTAAGCTCAGTTTTTGCCTCAGGCCAGATTTTAGAAGCACAAAATTTAATCCGCCGTATCCCGGTCGGGGATAGTGTTGTAGAATTAATTCTGGATTTAGTGCGTGCTTTTCGACCGGAAGATCCCTCTGCTAACAATTTGGTTCGAGAAAATATGCGTTGGGGCCCTGGGCCACGTGCCTCTCAGGCTTTAATGCTTGCAATTCGCTCCCAAGCATTGCTGCGTGGCGACTTAGCTCCGTCCGCTGCAGATGTGGCCTTACTCGCACCAGCAATTTTAAATCACCGAATGGCGATGGGTTTTGCTGCGCGTTCACGAGGTATGACCCAATTGGAATTAATAGATGAAGTTACAGGTTCTGTTATACAAAAGAGTGCTCTGTCTTGACTGGTGAAAAACTTATGCATGCGGGACTAGATCTTGCCACAGGCTGGCCGCAGTTACTGGCTAAAGCCGAACTTCTTGCTGATAGCTTCGTAACTGGTGGGCATGGTCGTCGGAGGGCAGGTTTTGGAGATACTTTCTGGCAATTTCGTCCAGCTCGGGAGGGGGACCATCTTAAAGAAATCGATTGGCGAAAAACAGCACGATCAGATGATAAATTTGTTCGTGAACATGAATGGCAAGTGGCTCAATCGATTCAATTTTGGGTTGATAGTAGTGCTAGCATGCAATTTTCTAGCTGTGGCGAAAGCAAACATGTGCGTGCAGCTTGCTTAACTTTAGCGTTAGCGATCCTACTTACCAATGCTGGAGAACGAGTTGGCACGGTTGATGGTAAAGTATCGATTAAATCAGGCCATCAGCAGGTTCATAAGATAGCACAACTTTTAACCATGGAAGCGAATACAGATTTTGGTATTCCAGAAATTGATTATTTTCAGCCCAATAGTCATGTGATTTTCGCCTCTGATTTTTTTGGTGAAATAAAACAGATTAGAAAAGCAGTGCGTGTAGCAGCTGAATTACAGATATCTGGAATGCTTTTGATGGTTTTGGACGCTAAAGAAATTAGTTTTCCGTATACTGGGCGAACAGTTTTTGAAAGTATGGCGGGAATAATAAGGCATGAAAGTCAAAAAGCGGATAGTTTAAAATCAAAATATCAAGCCGCTTTGCTAGATAGAAAATCTCAATTGGCTTCTTTGGCAGAGTCTGTAGGCTGGCAATTTCATTGTCACACCACTAACTCTTCACCCACTGATGCACTAATATGGCTTTATCAGGCTTTAGAGGGTCGTCGGTGAATTTTTTTTGGGGATTGGGATTTATTACACCATGGGTTCTTGTAATACTCTTAATTGTGCCAATTTTGTGGTTAGTACTTCGTGCAGTCCCACCAGCACCAAAAAGAATACGCTTCCCTGGAGTTTCTTTACTTATTGGACTTAAAGATAATGATGTCCAATCAGATAAGACTCCTTGGTGGCTTCTGTTTTTACGCGCTATAATTTTTTGCTGTTTGATTGTTGGTTTTGCAGGTCCAATTTTTAATATCGAACCTGTTACTAACCAAAAAAATGATCTGTTGATTGTCATGGAAGGTAGTTGGGCTGATGCTGCTAATTGGAAAGAAAAAAAAGAAGTTGCCCTGCGAGTTGTAAGGACGGCTGGAAGCACTGGACGGAAAGTGGCTTTCCTTCAGTTGACTGACTCGTCTTGGAAGCCAGTTTTTTCTGCAGCCTCAATAGCGGGAAAAAAAATTCAAGCCGCTTATCCAAATGCTTGGTTGCCAGATTTAAATGTTGCGGAAATAAT
>MDSW01136540.1_pt1 | contig 12395 bp, 12 predicted proteins | sample 811171 | NCBI WGS metagenome assembly MDSW01 (sample SAMN05326641, study PRJNA326480) | marine metagenome | isolation source: seawater | place: Atlantic Ocean: North West | collected 2012
CCCATTTTGCATCAGTAGCACATATTGCTGCTGGTCCATCCCAAGGTTCTATTGTGCTATTTAAAAAATTAAATAAGTCTTGATGATTTTTTGGAACTGTTTTACTTCTTTTAGACCAGGCATCTGGTATCATCATCAATTTTATTAATGGAGCAAGTTTGCCGGAATGAACTAGTAGCTCAAATACATTATCAAGAGCCCCAGAATCTGATGAACTTCTGATAACTGGCTTTAAGTCTTTTACATTTTTAAATAATGAGCTAGACATGTCTTGCTCATGAATTTTCATCCAATTTATATTTCCTTTTAAAGTATTAATCTCTCCGTTGTGCGCTAATGTTCTAAAAGGCTGCGCAAGATCCCAGCTTGGAAAAGTATTAGTTGAATATCTTTGGTGGAAAACAGCAAATCGTGATGTTAGCTTTTCATCATTAAGATCAGGATAAAACTCTGATAGCATTTCTGCTAAAAACATTCCTTTGTAAACAATAGATCTTGAGCTAAATGAGCAGATGTAAAAGTCTTTTAATTGACTTTCTGTTGCTATTTTTTCTATTTTTTTTCTAGTTTCGAAAAGGTCTCTCTCAAGATCATTAGTTTTTAAATTTTCATTCTTTTTAAACATTACCTGCGCAATTTCTGGCCGGCTTTGATCAGCAGTTTTGCCAAGTACACTTGGGTTGATTGGGACTTGTCGCCATCCATAGATATAATAATCACTTTCTAATAAAGTAGACTCTATAATCTCTCGGCATTTTTCTTGTTCAGAATAATCAGTTCTAGGCATAAAAACCATACCAACACATATTCTTTTTTCTTCATCTAAAGTGTGACCTGTGTTCAAAATTTTTTCCTTGAAAAAATCTGGAGCTATCTCAATTTGTATACCAGCTCCATCTCCTGATTTACCATCAGCATCGACAGCACCCCGATGCCAAATCGCTTTTAAGGCTTCAATTCCATATTCAACTACTTTTCTGGACTTTTTTCCATTTGTTGAAGCAATTAAACCTACCCCGCACGCATCGTGCTCCATCTCAGAATTATAATTGTAAGTTTTTTCCAAAAGAACTTTATTTTTTTTGTAACTATTCATTTACGCTGCTTCTGATGATTTGTTTTTATTTATTTTCATTTTTAAAAACTTCTCAATTTGAGCTGCTGCATCCCTACCATCTCTAATAGCCCAGACAACTAATGAGGCTCCTCTTACAATATCGCCGGCAGCAAATACTCCTTCTAAATTTGTTTGCATAGTTTTAAGATCTATTTTTATTGTTCCCCATTGAGAAATTGCAAGTTCTTTTGCATTGAATAATTTTGGTAAATCTTCTGGGTCAAACCCTAAAGATTTAATTACTAGATCTGCTTTGACTTTATATTCCGATCCAACTTGTATCTCAGGTCTTCTTCTTCCAGATGAGTCTGGATCTCCAAGCTTCATTTTATTAACCTCGACAGCCTCAACTTTTGTACTTCCAATAAACTTTTTAGGACTGGTCAACCAAACAAAATCTACACCTTCCTCTATAGCATTACCAACTTCTCGAGCTGATCCTGGCATATTTTCTCTATCTCTTCGATATAAACATTTGACTGATTTAGCTTTTTGTCTCACCGATGTTCTTACACAGTCCATCGCGGTATCGCCTCCTCCAATCACGACAACATCTTTTCCTTCCGCATTCAGCGTTCCGTTATCAAATAATTCTACCTTATCACCTAATCCTTTTCTATTAGAGGCAGTAAGAAAATCCATGGCAGGAAAAATATTTTTAAGATTATGACCGGGTATATCGATCTCTCTAGCTTTATAAACCCCTGTAGCAATTAAAATTGCATCATGTCTCTTTTTTAATTCGTATAGTGTTTCATCTTTTCCGACTTCAAAATTTTGAACAAATTTAATACCACCATCTTTTAAAAGTTTTGTTCTTCTTTCAACAACAAATTTTTCAAGTTTAAAGTTTGGTATGCCATAAATTAGAAGTCCACCAGGTCTATCATACCTATCATAAATAGTTACTTGATACCCAGATTTTCTTAATTCTTCTGCACATGCCATACCCGCGGGACCTGCACCTATAATTCCAACTGATTGTTTTAACTCCTTCTTAATTTTTAACGGTTTTACCCAACCTTTTTCCCAAGCAGTATCATTAATATATTTCTCAATCGATCCTATAGTTACAGTGCCATGTCCTGATTGTTCAATAACACAATTACCTTCACATAACCTATCCTGAGGACAAATTCTTCCGCAGACTTCGGGCATATTATTTGTACTTTGAGATATTTCATATGCCTCTTTTAACCTTCCTTCAGCAGTAAGCTTAAGCCAGTCTGGTATATTGTTGCTTAGTGGGCAATGGATTTGGCAGAACGGGACTCCACATTGTGAGCATCTGCTAGATTGTTCTTTTGCTTTATCTGTTATAAATTCATTATATATCTCATTAAAATCACTTTTTCTTTTATCAGTACTTCTTTTGACAGGAGTTTCCTGTTTTAAATCAACAAACTGTAACATTTTTTTTTTCATAATTCGGGAAATTAGATAAATATTATTGAAAATTAAAGATTTTAAAGGTCAATAACATTTACTTATATTTTGTTTTTCCTTTAAAATTAATGCTTTTTTTTACATAGCTGCTATGCACTTAAAAAAGACATCAAAAAAACAACCTTCAATTTTATTTTTTTTCAATGTATGAAATCATAATTTTATCTTTGATCCAAGGCGTAACCGAGTTTTTGCCTGTCAGCTCTTCTTCGCATTTGATTATTTTTTCTGAATTTTCAAAATTTAGTAATAAAAGCCTATCAATCGACGTTAGTTTGCACATAGGCTCTTTTTTGGCAGTAATCATTTTTTTTCGCAAAGATATTATTAACTTTATTGATAACAAAAAACTTTTTTTTAAAATCTTTGTTGCTTCAATTCCAGTGATGATATTTGGGTTTTTTTTAGTTCAAATGAACTTAATAGATAATCTTAGAAATATAAAGGTAATCGGTTGGACAACGTTATTATTTGGAATTCTACTTTATTTTAGTGATAAATTTAAATTAGAAAAGAGTATTGAAAATAATTTTAATTATAAAACAGCACTATTTATTGGTTTGTTTCAAATTTTTTCTTTGATACCAGGAGTTAGCAGGTCTGGAATAACAATTACTGCTGCACGTATTTTGAATTTTAAAAGATTTGACTCGGCTAGAATATCCTTTTTAATGTCAATACCTACTCTTGGTGCAGTTTCTATTTTTGGTTTAAATAATATTATACAATCTGACGATTTAAATTTTTCAATTATAAACTTATTAGCTATTTTTCTATCTTTCGCTTTTTCATTTATTACAATCAAATATTTTTTAAAGTTTGTCAAAAATTTTAGTCTAAAAATATTTGTGATATATAGAATTCTTCTAGGAACTTTAATACTATTTCTATAAGATTTATAAAAATAAAGTCAATAAAAAAAGAATTATTAATACAATCAAAAAGAAAATAATTACAGACTTTTGTAATGATATAGAAAATAAGTTTTTCATATTTAATTTATTTTTTAATTTTTAAAAGTATCTTCTCAGAAAAACAATATATTAAAGTAAAAAGATATTTAGATTGAAGTTCCTGAATTTTAAATTTAGCATCTCCTTTTTTTCTACCAAACCAATTTATAGCGATTATTTCAAAAGAATACCTCCTACTTATTATCTTCAGAGGTATCTCTAAAAAAATATTAAAACTTTCTGAAACAAAAGGCATCATAGTCATCAATACTTCTTTTTTATAAATTTTGAAAGCATTAGTATAATCATTGTACTTATTCCAAAAAATAATGCTAACGAAAAAATTAAATATCCTATTTAAGAAAAGCTTTTTCAGAGGGTAGTCTTTTACTAAAGATTCTTTTTGAAATCTTGACCCTAAAACTGCATCAATTTTTTTTTCGTCCATAATAGAATTATATTTTTTTAGATCGTTTATATCGTCTGATAAATCAGCCATCATTATTGCAATCTTTGTTCCACTGCTTTTTGATATTCCTAAATTAATAGCTCCTCCCAATCCTATCTTGTTATTGTTGAATATTTTAAAATTTTGATGGTCTCGAAAAATATTTTTTGCTTTTTCTAAAGTATCATCTGTACTAAAATCATTTATCAATATTACTTCGTATTTTACTTCTCTTAAACCATTTGAAAAATACTTGAAAATATCTTCCAAATTATCTGACTCATTCTTAGCTGGAATTATTATTGATAACATAACTTTTATTGTTTATTTCTTTATTGGAATTAATAAGATATTTAATAGTTTATGAAAATACTAATTACGGGTGGATGTGGTTTTGTTGGCTCAAATATTGGATTTTATCTTAAGAAAAAACTAAAAAACGTTAAAATCAGCAGTTTAGATAACCTCATCAGAAGAGGTTCAGAAATTAATCAAAGAAGACTGAAAAAAATAAATATAAATAATTTTAACATTGACATATCTAATTCAAAAAAAATTAATAATTTAAAAATAAAATTCGATCTAATTATAGATTGTTGCGCGGAACCAGCAATTGAAGTTTCAAAAACAGAACCGGATAGAGTTTTAAATACTAATCTAATTGGAACTTATAATATTTTGAAAAAATGTTTAAAAGATAAATCTAATTTGATTTTTTTATCATCCAGCCGAGTATATTCGATAAACTATTTAAGAGGTCTAGTAAATAATTTAATATTAAAAAAACCAATAAAAAAAATTATCAGAGTTAATGAAAATTTTCCAACTTCTGAACCAAGCTCTCTATATGGTTTCACTAAGCTAGCATCAGAAAAATTAATAAAAGAGTTTTTTTATAAAACTAATCAAAAATATTTGATTAATAGATTTGGGGTGATCTCAGGACCTTGGCAATTTGGTAAACAAGATCAAGGATTTGTACCTCTGTGGGTCGCAAAACATTTTTTAAAAAAAAAGTTAAGTTATATTGGTTTTGGTGGAAATGGTTTCCAAATTCGAGACGTAATTCATATTAATGATGTTTGTGATCTAATTTTAATACAAATTAAAAAATTAAATAAAATTAATAATAAAACTTTAAATATTGGGGGCGGGTTAAAAAGCTTTAGCTCTCTTAGAAATTTAACAAATCTTTGTCGAGAGGAAACTAATAATATTATACCTATTAAAAGTATTTCCAAAACATCAGCTTTTGACATACCGATTTATGTGACAGACAATTCTAAAACTTTCAGATTATATAATTGGAGGCCTAAAAGATCTATGAGTCAAATTGTAAAAGATATATATATTTGGATTAAAGAAAATAAAGAAGTCTGGAAATATTTTAAATGAGTAAAATTTTAATTACTGGATCTTGTGGGCTGGTAGGATCAGAGTCATCACTTTTTTTTTCAAAAAAGGGTTATGAGATTTTAGGTATTGACAACAATGCAAGAAAATTCTTTTTCGGAAAAGATGGAGATACTTTATGGTTAAAATCTAAATTACAAAAAAATTTAAAGAACTATGTCCACTTTAATGTAGATATAAGAAACTTCGATTCTCTCAAAAAAATTTTTAAGAAATATAAAAAAGAAATTAGTTTGATTATACATTGTGCAGCACAACCCTCACATGATTGGGCAAAAAATAAGCCTTTTATAGATTTTGATATTAATGCAAGAGGTACTTTAAACTTATTAGAATTAACAAAAATTTACTGCCCTGAAAGTCCATTTATTTTTATGTCAACTAATAAGGTCTATGGTGACAATCCAAATTTTTTGCCATTAATTGAAAACAAGACAAGATGGGAACTAAAAAAAAACCATAAATATTTTAAAGGGATTGATGAAACTATGTCATTAGATAATTGCACGCATAGTTTTTTTGGAGCTTCGAAAGTATATGCTGATTTAGTGGTTCAAGAATATGGGAAGAATATAGGTTTGAAAACTGCATGCTTCAGAGCTGGTTGCATCACAGGTCCTAATCATTCTGCAGCAGAACTTCATGGTTTTCTCTCTTACTTGGTAAAAAAGTCAATTAAATTTAAAAAATATAATTTGATTGGATATAAAGGTAAGCAAGTGAGAGATAATATTCATAGTTATGATTTAGTAAATTGTTTTTGGGAGTTTTTCAAAAAACCAAAATTTGGTGAGATATATAATACTGGCGGAGGTCGTTTTTCTAACTGCTCAATCTTAGAGGCTATAAGTATTATCGAAAAAATTACTGGTATCAAAATTAAGAAAAAAATAATTAAAACTAATAGGGTTGGAGATCATATTTGGTACATAAGCAGTATGAGTAAATTTAAGAAACATTATCCTAGATGGAAACAACACTATTCAACACAAAAAATAATAAAAGAATTAATTGATCAACTTTCTTTTTAAATATTTAGCAAATTCAATCACTAACAAAAGTTGAATCGGTAATAATATTAGGCTGTATCTCGGTAAAATAAAAAATATCGAGAATAGAAAAATGTTTAGAAAAAAATACAAAGATAAAAACTGAAAAAAACCTTTCTTATTAATTGCCAGTACAGCTCCTACAAAACTTGTCAAGGCAAGTAAAATTTTAGGCAATAAATGAAAAATATTGTAATAATAAGGATAAGTCGAGTTAAAGTCGATAAATAAGAAAGATATAACTTTTATGAAATAAAATTTAATATATGAAAATGGATCTTCCAAAATGAAACTTATCGCTTTTTTTTTAAATAAGTTATCTAAATTAATTTCATAATAATTGTCAGATTTTATATTTTTATTTTCAGATTTTTTTATTTCTTCAATATGTTTATAATCTCCTTCTACTTTAAATGATGGATTGTTTCCTTTAAGTAAATTGTAGCCAAAAGATTTTGTAAGTACAAATGTATCGAAATTTTGATAATTTCTATTTAAATATGGGATAATAACAATTGATGTAATAATAAAGGAAATTAATAAAGTTTTTATATTTCTATAGATATAAATAAAAAAGTAAATTGAAGAAAAAATATAAAAAAATAAAAATTCTCCCCTAATTAAAATTAATAGACCTGAAAAAAAAGAGAAAATGACTAGGTCCTTAGATTTTTTATATTCCTTAAATAAGAATAAAAAATATAAAAAACCAGTAATTAAAAAAATTTGTAAAGTAACTGAAGAAATTTGACTTGAGGCATAAACATTTAGTGGAAAAAAAATAAAAATTGATGATAAAATTAAATTATTGATTTTTTTCTTTATAAGTTTTTCTAATATTTTATAAAAGATAAAGGCGGACGCTAGACTTAAAATTATTTGTATAAAAATAATTATTTTTGTTAAGTTGGAGGTATCATTCAATAAAAATTTAATTACGAAAATTAAATACAAATATAAAGGTGGCATGAAAGCGGTAGGTAAAACTTTTTCACCTGTCTCTGCGAGTTTAGGAAGAGCTAGATTTTCGTTTATAACTACATTAAAACCTAAGACACCAGAAACTTCATAATTGTGTAGTATCATGTTCCACTCATTTCTAAGTTGCTCGTCTGCATAGAAATAAGAAACAAAAACTCTTGCAACTAGTCCCAACAGTATAAGAAAAATTATTTCTTTGTTTAAACTTATCTTTTTCATAATAAATGCGCCTGCTAGGATTTGAACCCAGAACCTCCTGGTCCGTAGCCAAGCGCTCTATCCAGTTGAGCTACAGGCGCTTAAATGAGAGATATCTATAAATTTATTTTTTATATCTTACTCATATGGTAAATAAATAACATAGTTTTAACAAAATGTATTTATTATCAAATTTTCAATTTTCAAAATCAAATTACTTCACATTAATTTTAGCTTTATTTCCTATAAGTTTTATTGCTGGGAATATGATTATTAATATTAATGTAGTGTTAATAATACTTTCAGCTTTCATAATTTTTGGAAAAAGCATATTTAATATTAAATTCCATCTGCTTGATAAAATTTTATTTTTATTTTTTTTTTTAATAATAATTACAGGTTTTATAAATGATTTTTTCTCAATTGAACTGTCCTGGAAAACTGATTACGCTACATTAATTAAATCAATATTATTTCAGAGGTATTTACTGCTATATTTAATAGTGAGGTTCCTAGTAGAAAAAAAAATAATACAATTTAAATTATTCTTCACTATCAGCGCATTGGCCACATTGTTTGTTAGTTTAGATATCTTTTATCAATTTTATTTTGGTGAAGATATATTTGGTTTCAAAGGAAATAAGAGAAATTTGGGCGGACCTTTTGGAGACGAATTTATAGCTGGTGGATATTTACAAAGATTTTCTGTTTTTGCATTTTTTACAGTACCCTTTTTCTACTCAAAACATTTGGGTAGATATTTAAAAATTATTGTACCAATATTATTTATAATTTTTTTAACTGCTATAGTTTTATCAGGTAATAGAATGCCACTGATTCTCTTTTTAACAACAATCTTTTTAATAGTTCTGTTCCAAAAACAAACAAGAAAATTTCTTATACCATTCATACTTATCTTTACTTTAACTATTTATTTAATTTTTAACCTTAATGAAAAAGTAAGAAAAAATTTTATTTCTTTTTATCTTCAAGTCTCAGAAATGGTTGTAATTATAAATGATAGAAGTTTTAATTACGATAAGTTTCCGCCTTATTTAAAAGAATTTGCCTCATTTTACGATACGTGGTTAATGAATAAGTATATAGGAGGCGGCATAAAAAATTTTAGATATTATTGCCACCATAGACCAAACATTGAAAAAAATTCTAAATTTATCTGTAACATGCATCCTCATAATTATTATTTAGAGATATTGACAGAGGCAGGGATAATAGGATTTGTATTAATTTCTTCGGTGTTTTTAGCAATTTTATACAATTCTTTTTACAAAAAATATTTTTCTAATAGTCCCTTAAAATACAATAATGTAATTGTGCCATTCCTTTTTTTATTTATCATTGAAATATTCCCTATTAAAAGCACAGGAAGTTTTTTTACCACTGGCAGTGCTAGTTATTTGTTTTTTTTGATGGGGGTAGTTATTGGCCTAACAAGGAAATATAATTTAATTGAAAACAAAATTTAAACATATAAGTTTAGAAATATGAAAAATATTGTTATTACCTCTGCGTCCAGAACTGCTGTTGGCTCGTTAAATAGGACACTAAAAAATATCCCAGGATATCAGTTAGGTTCAGCTGTTATAAATGAATCAATTAGAAGATCAAATTTAAAAAAAGAGGATATTGATGAGGTAATTTTTGGACAAGTTTTAACTGGTGGAGCTGGACAAAATCCAGCTAGACAAGCATCTGTTCACTCGGGTATACCTAAAGAAAAACCAGCATACATCGTAAATCAAGTTTGTGGCTCGGGTATAAGATCCGTCGCCTCAGGTTTTCAAAGCATCAGATCAAGTGATTCAAATATAGTAATAGCTGGCGGACAAGAGAGCATGTCTTTAGCTCCACATGCAATTCATTTAAGAGATGGACAGAAATTAGGAGATACTGAATTAACTGATACAATGATCAAAGACGGTTTATGGGATGCATTTCATGGCTATCATATGGGTATAACAGCTGAAAATGTTGCTGAAAAATTTCAAATAACAAGGGATGAACAGGATAAATTTGCATTAAATTCTCAACAGAAAGCTATCAAAGCACAAAAAGATAGAAAATTTGAAAAAGAAATAATAAATTTCAAAATCAAATCAAAAAAAGCAGAAATTAATTTTAATTGCGATGAACACCCTCGTGTTGGAATTAATTTAGAGGCATTAAAAAGACTTAAACCAGTATTTAAAAAAGATGGTACAGTAACTGCTGGAAATGCTTCAGGTATAAATGATGGGGCAGCAGCCGTGACTTTAATGTCAGAAGAAGAGGCAAATAAAAGAGGGTTAGAGAAATTGGTTTCAATAAAATCATGGGCTAGTTGTGGTGTTGACCCAGCTTTAATGGGAACTGGGCCCATACCTTCATCAAAAAAAGCTTTAGAACTTGCCGGATGGTCAGTTAAAGATGTTGACTTGTTTGAGATAAACGAAGCATTCGCTGCCCAAAGTATTGCAGTTTTAAAAACACTTTCTATCCCGAGTGAAAAGGTTAATGTAAATGGAGGGGCGATTGCTATAGGACATCCTATTGGAGCCTCTGGAACAAGAATATTAGTAACATTAATTCATGAAATGATTAAAAGAAATGTGAATAAAGGACTTGCTACTCTTTGTATTGGAGGGGGGATGGGTATAGCAATGTGTGTTGAAAGATAATGGAAATTTCTAAACCATACAAAGGAAAAGGTAAGAGAAAAATTAAAAAAATGCCTTTTACGGTTAAAGGGTACATATTATATTACGCTTTTTTTTGGTTAATAATAATTTCAATTTACTTAGCTTATTATTAAAATATTTTGATATTGATTATCATTAAAAGTTTTTTTCTCTATTTTTAGTGATAATGATTTTCAATGCTAATCATAAATGTTGAATTAAATAATAATTTTATTAAGTTTGAGTTATGAAATCAGTTAGATGTTACAAATGTGGTTTGACAATTCCATTAACTTGCTCTCAGTGTGATAGAGTTGTTGATGTTAAAGTTTTAGGTGAAGGGTGTTTAGTTAAAGAAAACAAGTGCCTTGATTGCGCAAGTGTTCCCATAATAAAAGACATTTGCCTTGAAAAAACTGCATAAACTACTTTTTAATTTTTTTGTAATCCTTCATCCATGATTGAAAGACTTTTATAGCTTCATTCATACCTTTTGTTTTATTCGGATGTTTCTTAGCTCTCCCCATCATTGTTGAAACAACATTTACTTGATATTTTAGGTCTCTTTTTTTTATAGTTTTAATTGTATAAATCGCTTTATCTTTATCTTTAAATCCTAAACCATGCATTGTTGTTTTTGGCTCGTAATCGGAAAATAAAGATAAATTAATAGGCTTAAATTTTTTTGTAGACAAAGGCATCTTATCTACAGTTCTAAATATTTTTTTTGGATTAAGTTTTTTAAGACTTAATTTTTTTTTCCCATCAAAACCAATTAGATCTATAGAAAATTTATTTTGATTATTTTTTGAAATTAGCTTAATTGCTCTTTTGTGGAAATGTTTTATTTCTTTTTGATATAAATCTCTAGTTTTTTTATATTCAAAATTTTTATAGTTTGGCGTATTTACTAATAATAACCTACATTTCCATTTATATTTATTTATCATTTGTCCTCTTTAAAAATCTTTAATTTACAGTATAGGTTAAAACTATGGAATTGCCTGTAATAAATCATCCAGATTATGTCGCAAAAATAAATGATGATAACAAATTTCCCATTAAAAAATTTGGTGCTTTAGCTAAGTACCTATTAAAAATAGGAGTCGTCAAAAAATTCCATATCCCGAAAGAGTGTTCTTTTGAAACTCTGAAAACATCTCATTCTGAAGAGTACATTAACCATATAAAGAATAAAACTTTAGACATAAGGTCTCAAAAAAGAATAGGATTTCCAATTAACGACAGCGTAGTAAAAAGATCTTTTGTTGCAACAGGAGGCACAGTTTTAGCTAGCAAATTGGCATTAGACACAAAACTTGCATGTAATACTGCTGGGGGTAGTCACCACGCTACTTTTGACTCTGGTGCTGGTTATTGTGTTTTTAACGATGTAGCAGTAGCAGCTAACTATCTTAAAAATAAAGGTTACGCAAAAAAAATTCTCATAATCGATTTAGATGTACATCAAGGCAATGGTAATTCAGAAATATTTAAGAACGATAAAGACGTTTTAACATTTAGTATGCATTGTGCATCTAACTATCCTGCAAAAAAGTCTAAAAGTGATATTGATATTGAGCTTAAAGACAATATGGAAGATAACGAATACTTAAACATTTTAAATAAGAGTCTAAAGGAGCTAAATAATAACACTTATGATTTTATTTTCTATGTTGCAGGAGTTGATATTCATCATGAGGATAGACTGGGTAAACTTAAAGTTACTGATGAAGGTATAAATAAAAGAGATCAAATAGTTATTGAAAACTTTTACTCAAAAAATATACCATTATGCGGTGTTCTTGGGGGTGGTTATAATAAAAGTTTTGATAAACTTATTGAATTACACTCAATGTTACACAAAAATTGCTCAAGGTATTTTTAACTTGGTCCTGGCTTTAGAATGGTAAAACTTAGGGACTAAAGCCAAGACTTATGATCATAATATTCTTAAATAAAATTATAGTTAATTTATAAAACTGACGCGCTTCAATTTAAACGGTGTCAGTAAGCTTCACTCAATAAAAATTTGCTAAAACTTGTTTAAATTACCCTTATAATTATTATTTTTTACTCGTTAATAACTTGCTTCTATTTTTATTCATACTA